>Ga0182018_10000045_pt1 | contig 143069 bp, 133 predicted proteins | sample 812P2MmetaG_FD_120490 | JGI IMG/M metagenome (GOLD analysis project Ga0182018, IMG submission 120490) | Permafrost microbial communities from Stordalen Mire, Sweden - 812P2M metaG | ecosystem: Environmental > Terrestrial > Soil > Wetlands > Permafrost | place: Sweden: Stordalen | collected... | reverse complement strand
TGCGACGGTGATTACTTTTGTCTATCGAACGCTGAGCAGGACTTCCTTGCCGCTGGGAGGAAGCTTGACATAGCGATCAACAACGAGGACGGGACCAATCGAATCAACCTGGTTAAGATCGGGGTCGGTCAGCAGCCGTCCAAATAGTTGCCTAAGTTGATCGTCGCGTTTCTGGAAGTTGCTGACGAGTCAACTTCGCAGTTGACGCAATGAGCGTGGATTCGCCTATACCGCTTTGCCATCCACCGAAGTTGATCGATTGCTGGGACAATTCGTGCCACAATTCCCGGCAAGATCCTACATTTGTGTGACTGTTCGTGACAAAATCCTACGGTCACGGGAACGTCCGGTCTGGCCGGCTGGAGGAGTGCTATCTGCAGTCGAAGTCTTCGAACTCTATGTAAGCCGTTGAAATGATCTCCCAGCCAGTGCTTTACGCGTTCCGCCACCAGGACGCATCCGAAGCCTTCTCCCCGGAAGATATCCGCGCCGTTCCAGGAATCGGTTGTCTGATCCCACTCTTGCCATGGCAGCTCAACGATCCTCGCTTTATTGACTGGTTGGAACGTTAAGCCGCTCAACTCGGACGATTCCAGCAGCGCTTTCCCTGCTGATGTCAGGACGACGTCACCGACACCGGGGAAGTGATTGGCGGCATGTACGGGCCAGTTCTTTCAAGACTGAACATTCCTCCAACACGTGCAAGGTGAGCCGTCATGCCGTGCTGCAAGATGTGTCCGTAGTCGCCCCACAGAGTCAGCGGGTGCTCATCGATTCGATAGAACTTGGGATGCATTGCCTCTTCTTCTAGCATCCGGCCGGTTCCATATACGCAGGGCCAGGCGACGTTAACGCTGTCGGTCGGTTTCGAATTTCGCGGTGACTGGTTCTCAACAATGCCAGTTGGATTTCGACCGAATCTTCGGCGAACTGGACATTGGAAAACTGCAGCCCCGGAATCGGCGGCGCGCGAGTCGGACCAACTTCTTGTTTGCGCGTGATCCAGACGAATAACAACGTTTCGGCGTGTTCACGTCAGCCTCGCCGCGCTGCCTCGATGGCGGCGATGCCGATCTTCTTCATCGTCATCATCGCCTCGAAGGCACGCTTTGCCTCACCGCCACCAGCCGCAAGCGCATCGGTTAGCGCGCGCGGGGTGATCTGCCAGGAGAGGCCCCAGCGGTCTTTGCACCAACCGCACTGACTTTCCGTGCCGCCATTGCCGACGATCGCGTTCCAGTAACGGTCCGTCTCTTCCTGATTCTCCGTCGCGATCTGGAAGGAAAAGGCCTCGGTGTGCCTGAACGCCGGGCCGCCGTTGAGACCGAGACAGGGAATGCCAAGGACGGTGAACTCCACCGTCAGCACATCGCCCTTCTTGCCGCCCGGATAGTCACCGGGAGCCTCGTGAACAGCGGTTACTTTACTATCCGGAAAGGTGACGGCGTAGAAGCGCGCCGCCTCATGCGCGTCCTTGTCGAACCAGAGGCAGATCGTGTTCTTTGGCTGCATGTTCGTGTGCTCCTTATGCTCGATCAGGGCTAACGCCGCGGTCTTTGCGTCGGTCCGTATCAGTGACCCACCAGTTCATCTGCCGATCTGCTACGGCCGACGTCTCAAATTGGCCGTCGCCCGTCCTGCCCTTCTGAATCATATCGCTGGCAGGGATCGACTGCGAGATCTAAAGCTATGACAGGCCAATTTCCGAATGATCCCGATTCAGGTTCCCCCTGGGGGTAGATCACGCAAATCGGCTTAGCCTTTACCGATCATGCCAGAATGGTCGGCCACTCGGACGCGATCCAAGTTGACGCGTTAAACCGCCAAGCCTAAACCGTCCGCTCAACCGCCCAAGGACGATCCGGAAATGGGTGATACAAGCGCGGTACGACGAGACGGTAGGATCTTGCATCGATTCCCGCTAACCTTCCCGCTACTCAGACGTCTGTATATTAAGAAGTCTGAGTATGCCAAAACCCGACTCGTTGCAAGGGTCGCTCGATCTGCTCGTTTTGAAGATCCTATCCCGGCGGCCGCGCCTCCACGGCTACGCCATCATGTCCGCTATCAAGGACCGGTCCGGCGATGTGCTCCGCGCCGAAGAAGGCTCGCTCTATCCGGCCCTCCACCGCATGGAGGAAGCCGGCTGGATTCGCGCCGAATGGATCACCAAAGACACCGGCCGGCGGGCGCGGATCTATGACCTGACGGCGGCCGGCAAGAAACAGCTAGCGGCTGAGGAATCGCGCTGGGAGGCCGTGACTTTCGCGGTGAACCGCGTTCTGAGGACCGTCTGATATGTCACTGTGGTCACGCATCGCCAACGTCTTTCGCGGAGACCGTGTGAGCCGCGAACTCGACGAAGAGCTGCAATTGCACATCGACGAAGCCATCGAGCAGGGCCGCGAACCGGCCGAAGCGCGGCGCGCTTTCGGCTCCGCGCTGCGCCAGAGCGAAGCCAGCCGCGACATCCGAATCGTCGCGTGGCTCGAGTCGCTTCGCGCCGACGCCGTCTTCGGCTGGCGGCAGCTTATGAAGCGGAAGGTGACTTCCGCTACGGCGATTCTGTCGCTGGCTCTGGCGATCGGCGCCTGCACCGCGGCATTCCGGCTCATTGACGCGCTGTTGCTGCGGCCGCTGCCGGTGGCCGCGCCGGAACGGCTCTACGATGTCGCTCGTCAGGGAGTTTTCGAGGGCCAGGTCCAAACCGGCGACACTTGGGCGTATCCGGCGTTCCGCCTGATGCGGGCCGCCGTGAAGGGTCAAGCCGAATTGCTGGCGATCTCAAGCGCCGAGCGCATGGATTTGACCTACAGGGCCGATCGGGAGATGGAAAAGGCCTGGGTGCAGTATGTTTCCGGCTGGATGTTCGGGACGTTCGGACTCCGTCCCTCACTCGGGCGCCTGTTCACCGAAAACGACGATCTCACACCGCACGCGCATCCCTACGCAGTGCTCTCCCACGACTATTGGACGCGCCGCTTCGGGCAGGATCCGAAGGTGATCGGGCGCACCTTCCGCATGGGCGACGACCTTTTTGAGGTGGTGGGAGTTGGCCCGGGGTCCTTTACCGGCGCCGAACCCGGCAAGACGACTGACCTGTTCGTTCCCACCATGATGCACGCCGGAGTGATCCATGACGACTGGACGTGGCACCGGACGTTGGCGCAGCTCAAGCCGGGTGTCGCCCTGGAACCGGTTCGCGCGAGGCTCCACGCTACTTCGCGGGCCTTCGAAGAGGAGCGGGCTAAAGGGTTCACCGGCATGAGCCGGCAGAGCATCGAAAAATTTCTCGACCTGAAGCTCGTGTTGCAGCCAGCGGCCGCGGGCGCCTCCGGTTTACAACAGGACTACCGCGTTTCGTTGATCGCAATGGCCGTCCTGGTGGTATTGGTGCTGCTGATCGCCTGCGCCAATGTGGCGAATTTGATGACCGCCCAGGCGTCGGCGCGGGCCAGGGAGATGGCGTTGCGCGTGTCGATCGGCGCGGGACGGTGGCGCCTGGTGCAACTGGTACTGGTGGAGAGCGCGTGGATAGCGTTCCTGGCGGCCGCTCTGGGCTCATGGTTCGCATGGTGGTCGGCGCCATTCGTGGTTAGCCGGATTAATCCCGCGGATAACCCCGTGCGGCTGTCTCTTCCGGCGGACTGGCGGGTGCTCGGATTTGGCCTGGCGCTCACCCTCTTCGTGACGCTGCTGTTCGGCCTGGCGCCGGCGCTGCGTGCGTCGGCCGTGAAGCCGATGAACGCACTCCGCGGCGGCGCCGACCCGCATTCGCGCAGGCGCATGATGCATGCACTGATCGCTCTGCAGGTAGCCTTCTGCTTTCTCGTGCTGTTCGTGGCCGGTCTCTTTGCCGCCACGTTTAACCGGTTGTCACATCGGCCAACGGGATTTTCCGCGGAGCGGCTGCTGCTGCTCGAAACGGTGGCGCAACCTGCCCAGGCTCCCGTCTTCTGGGACCAGGTGGCGGAACAGTTGCGAGCGGCGCCAGGCGTCGAAACGGTGGCTCTGGCCGGGTTTCAGCCGCTCGGAGGGGATTCGTGGAACGGCTTCGTTTCGGTGAACGGAGACCCTCCGGGTCCGATTCTGGCCTACTTCCTGAAGATCTCGCCCGATTGGATCGACACCATGAAAATCGCCTTGCTGGATGGCAGAGATTTTCGACCGGGCGACACCACGCCCGGTATGGCGATTGTCAACGAAACGTTCGTGAAACAATATTTCCAGGGCGCAAATCCCCTTGGGCAGCGGATCGCGAAGGGGTCTCAAGACTTCCAGGTGGTGGGTGTGGTCCGCGACGCTCCCTATCGCGACATACGGGAGCCGATTCTGCCGGTGGCCTTCGTGCCGCTTCACTCAGTCGATGCCAAAGGCGCATTTCAGCCCATACGGACAGCGACCTTCGTTGTACGCACGTCCAGCGCCAACCCGCTCGCGCTGGTGTCGATTCTGCGCCGCGAAGTGCCGCGTGCACGGCCCGAATTCCGCGTCAGCAACATCCGGACGCAGGCGGAACTGGTAGCGTCTCAAACCCTCCGTGAGCGGCTGCTGGCGACGCTGGCCCTCTTCTTCGCGGCCGTCGCGCTGTTGCTGGCCGGTATCGGTCTGTATGGCGTGCTGGATTATTCGGTACTGCAGCGGCGCCGCGAAATCGGCATCCGCATGGCAATTGGGGCGCAAGCCGGCGACATCGCCCGCCGCGTGACGGCGGATGTCTTCCGCATGGTTCTCGCGGGAGCGCTTGTGGGTCTCGCGCTAGGCATGGCGTCGGTACGATACATCGAGACCTTGCTCTACCAGGTGAAGCCAACGGACCTGGCGATGCTGGCCCTTCCCGCCTTCGCGATTCTGGCCGCCGCATTCCTGGCAGCGCTGCCGGCGGTGATCCACGCCGTTCGAATCGACCCCGTCACGATGCTCCGGGCCGATTCATAGTGTCGACGCGTCAGCGCTGCGGGGCAGGTTGTCAACCTGCGGCCGATTGTCAATCGGCCTGGCCGCCACCCATCCGGCTTCCCCACGTCGGCAGTGGTGAATCTGCTAGACCTTCGTACCTGCCGCAGCCGCCAGTCGCACACGGAACCGCGACCGTAAGGGAGCGGCCCGAGCGAGAAGAACTCTACCCACGTACCTTCGTGGGCCGCTCACCCGACCACCGTCAGCCCGACCACCCCGCACAGCACCTCGTTGCTCAAACACTCCACGTCCACCGACTCCACCATCGAGATCCGCCCCAGATCCACGTCCACAATCTGCCCGTGCGTCCCCGGTCCGAACGGCTGCGTCAGTCCGCTCAGCGCGAACGGATCCATCAGCCAGTCGTCCACGTTCTCGGGATTCACCAGCGCCAGCACCCGCTGCCCCTCCGCGGAATTGACTGTAATCCGCGCATTCTCGATCCGGCTCTGCATCTGGTTGGTCGACACCGCCAACAGGAAGTACATCTTTCGTGCCGCGCGCCCCACCGGAATCGTCAACTTCCGTGGAAAATTATCGAACATAGAGACGAAGCACGCGTTCGGGCCCGTTTCCGCGAGCTCGAACGGCGCCCCGGCCACCGACATCAACCGTCCGTTCGCAGCCTTCAGCAAGTCCAGCCGCACTTCCGGTTTCTTTGCGCGATTCAACCACCACGGCCGGCCGTTGGCCTCCACCGTCATGGTATAGTCCGGCGTTGCCGGCGCGACGTACCGTTGATCGAGCAGCGTCGCCAGGTCCTGGTTGTACAGACCGGCCAGGGAGACGGTCTGCGCCGCGCCGGTATCCAACTGCGCTTTCCAATCCACCAGTTCGCCGGTCACTACGCCGCGAAACGAAATGACCGTCAGCGTGACCGCGTTGGTTCCGGGCGTCCGATCCGCAGCCTCGATCTCCACCGGCACGGCGCCCAGGCCGGGTACCGTCGTTTCCACGGTCTTCCTAGCCCGGCCGAGCGCCAGTTTCCCGCTCACGAAACGCGCCGCCTGCGAATTGTTGCGGATGGCGCACGCACACCGGCCGCCCGAAAGCCGCGCCTCGACAATTTCCAACGCCGGCCGCAATTCGAAATCCACCGGCAGCCACATTTTCCCCGAGAGAATGAAGAATGTGTGCCAACCCGGCGCGCCGCGCAACTCCGCCGTGCATCGCGACCCTTCGACTCGCGGCTGCGACAGCACCCGCTGCGGATCGCGAATCTGCGTGACTGCGCCATGTTCCACGGTCACCGAAAACTCCTGGCCCAGTGCGCCGACCCGTGGCGCCCGCAACACTGGCAGCGGCGCCGAGCCGTAGCGCACCACGATTTCGGCCCGATCCGTTTCCGCGACATCGCACACCACCCATGCGCACGCCACGCCTTCCTCGAACCGGAAGTCCGCGCGCTTCCCGTCCACCGTTACCGATTGCACGGCCGCACTCCGCGCCCGTAACCGCACCCGGTATTGCAGCTTCCGCGAGGTGCCGACGGTCAACCGCTCCGTCGATCCGGTTCGCGCGTACTCCACCGACGCCCCCGGCCCCTTCATCGACGCCTCTTCCCAATCGGCCGGAAGCGCCGGCTGAATCGTCGCCATTCCTTCGGGCACGTTCAGGCGCACGCCGAACAGGCCCTCCACCATGGTCCGCTGGAACATCGAGACCACGTCGCTGAACCCGACATGCCCGCCCGCCGTGCCGTCGGGATTCTCAGTGACCCCGATATTTCCGGGACACGGCCCCATAAACGGCCCCGATTCCAAGCCCTTCAGCAGCTCATACGCTTTGTCCGCCAGCCCCAGCCGGAAGTAACACAGCATGGTGTTTATGGTCTCGTTGGGATACAGTCCGAAGGTGGAATAGAGCGGCGGCAGCCAGTTCGACGACCACAGCAACCTGCCGCCGCGCGCCAGTCCGCGCACCTCGGGGATGGCGTATTCCGTAAAGCGCAGCATCTGGTACGCCTGGAAATCGTCGCAGAACCCCAGGTCGATCGGGGTATAAACGCTGGATTGGTCCGGCGCCTCGTGAAGCCGCTGGTGGCCCAACCGGTCCTTATATTCCGCGAACAGGCCCTTGGACGCGATCCATAACTGCTCGTCGCACGCCTTGCGAATTTTCGCCGCGCGCTCCTCGAACGGTTGCGCGTCGCGGCCCAGCCGCTTCGCCACATCGGCCATCACCTTGCTGGCCCGCCAGGTGTACACACTGGAGACGATGCACCCGCCGCCATTGTGCCACTTCGAATCCGTGTTCCAGGCGTTCAGCCAGTTTTCATAGAGCCCGTCGCCATCCGCGTCGACGCAACGGTCCTGCCACACCAGTTTGTCGGCGATGGCATCGAAGCTCCGCGACATAAAATCCAGATCGCCGGTCCAAAGCCAGTCGTATATCACCATGTCGAGCAGCACTTCGCCCATGTTGTAGAAGTACGATTTGCGCGTCAAGTATCCCGGAATCGCGCCGCGGCAGGCCGGCGCTTCGCCGAAGACCCGCTGTTCCGCCGGAACGTGGGGAGGCAGTTCCGGAGCCTTCGCCTGCACGTCGAAAAAACTCTTCGTGTGCGCCTGTACGCGATTGTGCCAGCCCAGAACCGTATTGCCGTAGAGCGAGCGCCAGCCTGCCAGCGCCACGTGCCAACTGAACACGCCGTGCATCATGGTGGATTCGTGCCACGCCCGGTCGAGCGCGATGTTCTGCTCCGCCACAATGGCGTCCAGATACGGATCCGGCGTGTGGATTTCGAGTACCCGAGAAAGCTCTTCGAGTTGACGCACGCACTCTTCGTAGACGCGTCCGGGCGCGGCCGCGCACTCCCGCACTTCCCGGGAATCCGGTGGGTCGGACGTAATCCACAGGTAAACGGCGCTCCCGGTGCCGGTCAGATTGCCGCGCAGCCAACCGCCCTGCCGCTCAAACTCCGGAGGCGCGCTGGCGCGTCCGTACAGTTCCCGCCTGGCCGTTTCGCTCTTCAGATAGAAGGCGCCCGCTTCCACCCGGGCGCCGCTCTGCCCGATCTCGAAGAAGAACTCCGCTCCGGCCGGGATCTCGGCCTTCACAATCAGCCCCTCGAAGTTCACCGCCGGTACGGCGCCCAATCGCAGTTCGCCGGCCTGGTACTCGCAGGCGCCGCTCTGGTAGCGCGCCCTGACGTTGCGAAACTCCGTCAGCCGCTTGCCGGTCATCCCAAACCGGAGGTCCGCGAAGTTGGTGGCGCGCGTGGCGACGGTCGAAAAGCGGAACTCCGGCCGGTCGCCCGCCCACACCACCAGCCGCTCCGACCGTGAAACCTTGTCCCGCGCGTGCGATGGAGGCAGCGGGCGGTTAAACGCTCCATCGCCATCCACGATTTCCCACCCGCCATCCACCAGAGAGTATCGATAGGTCCGGTCGCGCGGCGCCTGTCCCAGCGCGCGCGGCGGAACCGCGGCCAGCGCCGCCGATTCCAGAAACTGCCTGCGGTTGATCATCTGTGCTCACCGAAGCGCCGTTTGCGTTCCGCGCTCCTGACTTGCAGCTCATTCAAACCGAAGTAATGCGCCACCTCGTGCCACACGGTATCTTCCACCATCTTCTCCAGGTGCTTCCGGGTCCGCGCGAGGCGCTCGTGCGGACCCTGGAAGATCGTGATGCGATCCGGCATCGCGAACCCTTCGAACACGCTGCGCTCCGTGAGGGGACGTCCTTCGTATAGCCCCAGCAGGGTACTGCCTTCGGGCGCCCGTCCCCGTTCCAGTTGCGCCGGTTCGGGCTCGGGCTCCACGATTACGGCGATGTTTTTCATGCGTTTTCGAAAGCGCGCGGGAATCCGCTTGACGGCGGCAGCCACCAGGCGGTCAAACTCGCCAGGCAGCACAGACAGGTCCTCAGTGGGTCATCGCATAGACCACGTAATTCACGCCGATGCGGATCCCGAGCGCGGCGTACCGCTCCGGATAGGAAGGCGAATCCGCCCACTCCCAGGAATCGCCCACGTCGGACTGAAACGTGATGGCCACCATCAGACGGCCGCGATCGTCGAAGATGCCCCGCCAGCGGTCCGGGCACGGATCGCACTTCCAACTCCGTCCCGCCCGCACCGATCCCTGGCTGGCCACCTGATAGCGATCGTCCAGATCGTACACCGTGTGAAAAATCTGATTATCGTTGGCCAGCTCCACCGGCTCGCGGTCGGGGAAGACCTTCCTCATACTGGCCATGAAGGTCTCCCACTCGCCTTCGCCCCAGAAATCGTCCGCCATGAAAAAGCCGCCGCGCAGCAGGTATTCGCGCATTCCTTTCGCCTGGGCGCCGGTCAATTGCCAGTGGCCGGTCTGCACCGCGTACAGCCACGGCCAATCGAACTCGCCCCCGTCGTCGAGGTTGATCGGCTGCTCCACGCTGCGCACGGAGATCCGCGTCAAGCGCCGCAATGCCTGCACGAAGTGCCGGTCCGCCCGCGGAAAATCCTGAGTCCAGATGGAGTTACCTTCGGTCCATAGGCCGTTTCCATTGCGAAACCCGCCGAAGCCGCGCCCGTATCCGCCGCGCATTCCGGGAGCCGGAGGATACATCAACCGGGCGAACGCCCACTCGGTTTTCTCGTTCCAATCCGGCGGCAGCGGGATACTGCCCAATTGATATTCCACGCCGGGATATTCGCGGAACGGCAGTTGAAATGCCGACAGCGTGCTGAAGAGCGCGACGCTCGTCCCCAACCAGAAGGCCTTGCGGTAGGTCATTGCAGGCAGCGCCTTGGGTTGAGGATATCACGGGCGGCAATCGGCCGTCGGCCCCGGAACTTCCGGCCCTTGCTATTCTCAAGAGGTTACGGGAGCCGCCAAAACTTGATAGGACTTCACAGCCGCGCCGCCCTGCTGCCGGCCTTCCTCATCGGAACGGCCCTTTGGGGTCAGGACCTGAAACAGTTCGAAAGCAAGGTCACGGAGTTCACGCTAGCCAACGGCTTGCACTTCATTCTGGTGGAACGGCACGAATCGCCCGTGGTGTCCTTCCGCACCTGGGTGGACGCCGGTTCGGTGGACGATCCGGCCGGGTCCACCGGCCTCGCCCACATGTTCGAGCATCTGGCGTTCAAGGGGACCGACACCATCGGAACCGCCGACTGGCCTTCCGAAAAGAAGGCGCTGGAGGCCCTCGAAGAGGCTTACGATCATGTGCAGGCCGAACGAAACAAGGGGCCGAGAGCCGATCAATCGCGCCTGGATGTGCTCGATATCCAATTGGCGACCGCCATCGATTGGGCGCACACTCGCGCGCGGCCGAACGAGTTCTCCGGCATCCTTCAGTCCAACGGCGCTCAGGGGTTGAACGCCAACACCGCCTATGACCACACAGAGTACCAGTGCGATCTGCCTTCCAATCGCATTGAGTTGTGGTTTCTGATGGAATCGCAGCGCTTTCTCTCCCCCGTGTTTCGCGAGTTCTACAAAGAGCGGGATGTAGTCATGGAAGAGGAGCGGTTGCGGGTGGAATCGAATCCCAAGGGACTCCTCCTGCGCGAATTCCAGGCGGCCGCTTTTGAGGCCCATCCGTTTCACAATCCCGGAATCGGTTGGCCCTCGGACATCATGAATCTGAGGTCGTCCGATGCGCGAGTGTTCTTCGAAAAGTACTATACCGCCAGCAATATGATTATCGGCATCGCGGGCGATGTCAATCCCGAGGAGGTCCGGCGCCTGGCGGAGCGTTACTTCGGCCCCATGCCGGCGCGGCCGATACCCCCGGTGCTGCATACCGAGGAACCCCCGCAGCGTGGAAACCGGCGCGTCCAAGTGGAATCGCCCACCCAACCTCTGCTGGTTTGCGGATACAAACGGCCCGATGAACGCGACCCCGACGAAGCGGTGTTCCGCGTCATGACGCTGATCCTGTCCGGCGGCCACACGGGTCTGCTGTACAAGGATTTGGTGGAAGGGCAGCGCATCGCCCTGGAAGCTCAAGCCGTGTCCGCTTTTCCCGCGAGCCGGTACCCCAGTTTATTCGTATTCCTGCTGGCCCCCGCCAGAGAGCACACCGTGGAAGAAACCGAAAAGGCCCTGGACGCATTGTTGGCGCGCTTTCAGGCGCAGAAAACCGACGACGAGACACTCGCTCGAGCCCGCAACATCGCCCGCGCCGGATTGATTGTGCAATTGGATAGCAATCAGGGCTTGGCCGCCCTGCTCCCGGCGTACTACGCTTCCTATGGCGATTGGCGCAAGCTGTTTACTTCCCTGGGAGATTTGAATAAGGTGACCGCCGACGATGTCCAGCGTGTGGCGCGCAAATACCTGGCGCCCTCCCAACGCACGGTGGCCTATACCACTCCGCCCGCCCGAGGAGGCCGCTGATTTGAACAGGAAGACGATCCGTTCCGTTTCCGCCCTGGCCGCGGCCGCTATTCTAGCCAGCGCGCAGACTCCACAGACGGCTCCGTCGGCGGGTGCGCGTCCGCATCCCGCCGCGGCGTCCGCGCCGGTCCCCTCGCCCTCCACCCTCAAGTATCCACCGCTTAGGCCCGTCGAACCTCCCAAAGCCGCCACTTTCACGCTTCCCAACGGCATGAGGTTGTTCCTGATCGAGGATCACGAAGTGCCCGTCATCAGCGGATTGGCGCGCATTCGCACCGGAAACCTGTTCGACCCGGCCGATAAGGTGGGTCTCGCCACGATGACCGGTTTGGTGATGCGCACCGGGGGCACTCGCGAGATGAACGGCGAGCAGTTGGACCGCAAGTTGGAGGATATGGCTGCGAGCGTGGAATCCTCTATCGGCGAATCCGCCGGTGAAGTCTCGTTCTTCTCGCTGGCCGAAAACTCCACCGGCGTGCTGGAAGCCTTCCGCGACGTCCTGACCGCGCCGGTATTCCGCATGGACAAGGTGGAGTTGGCTCGGGCGCAATTGCGCGGCTTCGTCTCGCGCCGCAATGACGATGCCAACGGGATACTGACGCGGACGTTCGCCGGCATCCTGTACGGCGAAGATACACCGTACGGCTGGGATATGCAATATGAGCACATCGACCGCATCGCGCGCGCCGATTTGCAGGGCTTCTACAAACGCTACTTCTTTCCCAAGAACGTTCTGCTGGCCATCGCCGGCGATTTCGATACCGCCAAAATGAAGGAGCAGTTGGAGCAACTATTCGGCGGCTGGACCGTTCAACAGCCGCCCGTTCCGGAGTTTCCCGAGGTCCGGAATAAACCCGCACCCGGTATTTATCTGGCGAGAAAGAACGACGTTACGCAGGCGTTTTTTTCCATCGGTCACCTGAGCGGAAAGGTCAATGACAAGGATTATCCGGCGCTCACCGTAATGGCCGACATTTTGGGCGGCGGCTTCTCCAGCAGGCTGTTCCTGGAGATTCGGACGCGGATGGGGAACGCCTATAACATCTCGGCTGACTGGGGAGCCGCTTTCGACCATCCCGGCCTCTTCAAAATCACCGGCAGCACCAAGTCGATCTCCACCGTGACCACGGTCAAGGCCATTCAGAAGGAAGTGGATCGCATCCGTACCGACGAAGTGAGCGACGAGGAACTCCACACCGCCAAGGACGGCGCTTTCAACCGCCTGGTCTTCGCCTATGACACGCGCAAGAAGGTCCTGAACCGCACAGTGAACTACGCTTATTTCGGGTATCCCCCGGATTTCCTCCAGCAGTACCAGAAGGCTCTGGCGGCCGTCACCCGGGCCGATGTGTTGCGCGTGGCGAAGGAGTATCTCAGGCCCGCCGATCTCACCATTCTGGTGGTGGGAAACCCGGACGATATCGCGCCGTCCCTGGACAGTCTGGGCAGCCCGGCGCGGGAGATCGACATGACCATTCCCGCGTCGAAAGTGCATGCCGCCGCCACCGACGAAGCCAGTCTGGAGCAGGGCAAGCGCATCCTGGCGCGCGTGCAGCAGGCCGTGGGCGGAGCCGACAAGATTGCCGCGGTCAAGGATTATACGGCGGTTAGCGACGTGCGCATGTCGGCTGCCGGCGGGGGAATGACTGCCAGTGAAATGGAACGCTGGATGGCGCCCGGCAACATCCGTGAGGAGGGCGACACCGCGCAAGGAAGAGTCGTGGTTTATTCCGATGGCAAATCCGGTTGGGTGACCCGAGGCCGCGCGTCGGGGATCTTGCTGGGGACTCAGTTGAAGGCGCTTCAGGGCGACCTCTTCCGAGCCTATTTTTCGCTGCTGCTCAGCGATCGCGTCGCCGGAAGAACCGTGAGCGCCCTGGATGAAGACACCATCGAAATCGCCAGTGCCGACGGACTCGCCGTACAGATAGCCGTCAATCCCGAAACCGGCCTGCCGGAGCGGTTTTCCTACCTGCAGCCTCTGGCTTCGGGTCCTCCCGCGCTGATCCAGGAGACCATCACGCAGTTTGGCGAAGTGGCCGGCCTGCGCGTCCCGTACCAACACTCCACACGCCGCGAGGGAAACGCTTTCTCCGAGAGCTCCGTCAAGGAGTTTAAGGTGAACTCCGGCCTGGTGCTCACCGACCTGGAGAGACGTCCATGAGATTCCTTTTCGCCGCGGCCCTGGTTTTCTGTGTGGCCGGCCCCGTATGGCCGCAGCAGGAGAGCCGGCAGGATCGCGGCAAACGGGTGGTCGACGAGGCGGTGCAGGCCCTGGGCGGGGACGCGTTCCGGACCCTTCAGGACCGTACCGAATCCGGCCGCGTCTATTCCTTCGACGGTGGCACCGGACGCCTGGGCGCGGGATTGTCCGCCATCGTCTACACGCAATACTTGAAGCCGGTTCCCGGCAAATACGCCGTTCGCATCCGCCAGATTTTCGGACAGCATCAGGACGAAGGCAGTTTCCTGTACACTCCCGAAGGCGCGTGGGATATCACGTTCCGCGGGGCGCGGCCTCTGGACGAAGCGGCCTTCGCCACGTATCGGGACACCGGATTGCACGGCGTCTTCTACATTCTGCGGCAGCGGCTGGACGAACCCGGCATGTCGCTATATTCCCAGGGCGGCGACATTTTCGAACACGTCCCGGTGGAGATTGTGGATTTCACCGATGCCGGCAACGTCACCGTTACCGTTTACTTCGATCGCAATACGCATCTTCCGCTGCGCCAGTCCATGCGCCGCCGGAATGAGCAGTTCCACGATTTCGACGTGGAAGTGACGGCCTTCGCCAAGTATCGCGCGGTGAAGGGCGTCACCTTGCCCCTGGACACCCGCCGCGAACGCAACGGCCAGAGGGCTTTGGAGATGTTTCTCGAATCCGAGGATGTCAACAAGGGCCTCAAGGACGAGATCTTCACTTTGCCGGCGAATCCGAAGTCTCAGACCAAGGGGAAGTAGGCTTGGCCGCGTCCACATAGAACCGCTGCCCGTCGGTCCTGATGCTCACCAGCCCGTCCTGGTCGGTCCGGTATACCACCGTCTGGTGCGCCGCCAGGCGATTCAGAACGTCCCGATTGGGATGGCCGTAGCTATTCTCGAAGCCCACCGAAATCACCGCGAATACCGGACTCACCGCGGTCAGAAATTCCTCCGTGCTGGAAGTCCGGCTCCCGTGGTGGCCCACCTTGAGCACATCGGTAAGCTGGATCTCGCCTTCTTCCAGCATCCGCCGCTCCACCTGTTTTTCGACATCGCCCGAGAGCAGGAAGGAATGTCGTCCGTAGCGGATCCGCAGCACCAGGGAATCGTTATTCTTGGCGCTGTCTCCCGGTATATAATCCGCCAATGGCGCGAGCACCTCAATTTCCGCGCCGCCGAATGCGAAATGGGCGGGAGCTTGTAAGGGCTGGATGCGCACGCCGTTCTTCATGGCCGCCTGCCGCAGTTTGCGCCACAGAGGCTCATCCGGAGTGGCGCCCGTCCACAATTCGCTCGGGTGAAAATCGCCGACCACCGCGGGCAGGCCGGCAATGTGGTCGGCATGCGCGTGCGACAGCGCCACTACATCGACGCGCCGGAACTCCCGCTCCCACAGATAGGGCGCCACCACGTCCTCGCCAATATCCAGTTGCGAGCGCGTGTTGTGGCCGAAGTCCGGAATCCCACCGCCATCCATCAACAGCCGCTTGCCGTCCGGGAACACCACCAGGATGCTGTCGCCTTGCCCCACGTCGATGGCCGTCATCTCCAGTTGCCCGGGGTGATATTGCGGCGGAAACGGCTGCCAGACCAGCAGCGTGAGCAGCGCCGCCACGGCCAGTCCGGTGGCCGCGCGCCACCACTTGCCGCGCGCCACCGCCGCCGCGATCAGCGTCGCCGCGAACGCGACACCCAACCAGACCGGCGGCGTGGGAATGCGCAAGTTCGGTTCGATGGACGCGTGCCATCGAACAATGGCATGCGACAGACCCAGCAGCCATCCGCCCAGGCGCGCCACCCAGGCCCAGCCCGTAAACACGGCCACGAAGCCTACCGGCACGGCTACGCCCATCACCGGGACCACCAGGGCATTGGCCGACAGGCCCGTAATCCCCAGGCGGTGGAAGTACACCACCATCGGCAGGGCCAGACCGATCTGGATGACGGCGGAAATTACCGTGACTTCGTAAAGAAAGAACAGCACTCGAACGGACCCGGTGACGGCCATCCGCGCCGCTCGCGGCGGAAGACGGAAGAGGCGGCGCACCGTCTCCGCCAGCAGCCGCATCTCGATGCGGAACTGCGCCACGGCGGGCGCCACGTGCATGTCGCGGCCGGTATCCTGCAGGTCCGCGAGGCCACGCGATCGCGGCCCCGAGGTGGCCTGCACCAGCGGCGAGGCGAAAGCGCCCAGGAACGCGACCGCCAGAAACGTCAGTTGGAAGCTCGCATCGAAGAGGTTGCCGGGGTCGAAGAGCAGGAATCCCATGGCAATGGCGGCCAGCAGATTCAAAGGACGCCGCTGGCGAAAGAAGTACCGGCCGATCGTGAACAGCGTGAGAGCCGCCGCGGACCGGACGCACGGCGCGCCCCACCCTGCCACCAGCGCATACAGCCACGCCATCGCCACGGTGAGGGGCAGGGCGACGCTTTCCGGCACGAAGCAGAGGCGCAGAAGAAACAGGAAGAAGGCCGCCAGGATGGCCACATGCGTCCCCGAAATCACCAGCGTGTGGAACGTGCCGGTATTGCGATACTCCTCGGTCCATACCTTTTGGAGCTGATAGTTTTGTCCCAGCAGGATGGCCTGCATCATGCTGGTTTGATACTGGTTGCCTTGATACAGCCGCGCGATGCGGTCGAGCGAATCGGCGCGCAGATCCATCACGAATTTCTGGAGCCGCGACCCGCACCGGCCGGGCAGGACCCGCACGCTGGACGCGGCTCCGGACGCGCTCCAATAGATGTCCTGCCGCGCCAGGTAGGTGGCATAGTCGAACGCGCCGGGGTTGCCGTAGTTCCGCGGTTTGCGGACCCGCGCGTCCAGTTCAATGTTCTGTCCATAGCGCAAGCGCGGCAACGCTTCGTCCCCGGTCTTGGTATACAGCGTGACTTCCGCCCGTGCATGCGGTTCGAGTTCCAGGATGAAGCGTTCCCGTTCACCCGAGACCGCCGGAGGTTCCACCACGCAGCCTCCCAGGATGACGATCTCGCGCCCTTCCACGTCCAGCTCCGGACGCGGCGGCGGTGTGTGCGTCAGAGCGAGCAATGAGCCCGTGAAGAAGAGTCCGAGGCAGCAGCAGACTCCCGCCAGGAATCGCGCCTGCCGCCAGATCGCGACGATGCCGAGCAGCAGAAACGCAGCGATGGCCGCCAGCAATTCGGCTTGCGGGAACGAGACGAAATGGGCGGCCAGGATCCCCGAAGCAATGGCAGCGAGGGGGGCGATTAGCGGATCTTTCACGTGAGGCTCGATGGAGAGAGTGGGAGCCGGGGGCGGTTACTCTTTGGTTTTTTGGGCGATTTACCCAAAAAAGTGGTGCAAGTCCTTTGTTTCGGCTTAATTTTGGGCGATTTACCCAAAATGGCCACCAGAGCACACTTACACTATCTCGACATTTGCTGGCGGAGGACTGCCGGTGAATATCTTGGGGGAATCGGCCAGTCGGTATGGCCCGACCGCCGTCGCGGTCGATAAGTCAGTCCGGTGGCAATCACGATCGGAGGCGTGCCGGCCAATGTCTCGTTTGCCGGAATTACGGAAGCCGGACTCTACCAATTCAATCTGACGGTCATGCCGGGTACGCCGAGCGGCGATCAACCGCTGCTGGCGATAGTCAACGGAGTCCAAACGCCGGCCGGCCTCGTTGCCAGCGTTCAATAGTCAGACCATCCAGGGATTGACCACCCGCGCCGCAATATCGTCGAAGTGTGCCGTATTGCGCGTCGCCAGCGTCGCATGACGGGCGAGTACGATCCCGGCGATCATGGTGTCACGCAGATCGCCTGACCGGCCCTTCTTTTGGCGGTACGCCATGAGGTCGCTGGCCTGCCGCGCGGCGGTATCGTCGAAGGAAGCGATCTGGCGGACGAGTTTTTCCAACATAACTTCGAACGCCTGGAACAGAAGCGTCCGCCGCTTCCCAGCGGACATGATCTGTAGTCCGAATCGGATTTCGAAAACGGTAATGGACGTCGTCCAGATAGAAGTACGCGGTTGCCGGTCAAGCCAGGTAATCACCGGAACGTCGGGCGCTGCCCGCATCAGAGCCGACAGGACGTTCGTATCCAGAACGATCATCGCTCAAACGCCGCCGGCTTCGCCGGATGTCCCCGCAATTCAGGAATGTCCGAAATCAGTCCGGCTTTCGCGAACAAAGACGCGATTTCCGACCCTAGACCGTCAGCGGGAGTATCCTCTTCAATGGTGGCGCTGCGCAGAATCTCCCGCACCTCTTCTTCCATGCTGCGGCCATGCCGCCTGGCCCGCCGCTGCAGCCGCGCCTTGACTGCACTTTCGACATTGCGAACCACAAGCTGCGCCATGACTCCTCCGGATCCGTCTCGATTGATATCATGATATCAGTTTTTCCCGGCGGCGCGCCGGCTTGAGTTGAAGGCGGCCGGCCGATGGCTGGTAGCATGGTAGTTTCTATGAACATTCTTCGAGGTCTTGGATTAGCCGGGCTGCTATGCCTGGCGGCCATCGTGTCGGCGGGACCGCCGCTGAAGCCGCTCTCCTCGTTCGATCCGCAGGTGAAGCCGCTCCTCGCCCGGATGACCCTCGACGAGAAGATCGGGCAGATGACCCAGCCCGATCAGGCCTACATCAAGGATCTATCGGACATCGAGAATTACTCCCTCGGCTCCATCCTCAGCGGCGGCAGCTCCGATCCCAAGGAAGGCAATACCGTTCAGAACTGGAGCGATCTCTACGACCGTCTGCAACAGCACTCGGCGAAGAGCCGGCTCAAGATTCCGATTCTGTACGGCATCGATGCTGTCCATGGCCATAGCAATGTGCTGGGCGCGGTGATTTTTCCGCACAATATCGGTCTCGGCTGTACCCGCAATGCCGCGCTGGTGGAGAAAGCGGCGCGCATCACCGCCGAGGAAGTCCGCGCCACCGGCATTCAGTGGACCTTCGCGCCGTGCGTCACCGTACCGCAGGATCCGCGCTGGGGCCGAACGTACGAAGGCTTCTCCGAAAATCCGCAACTGGTCGCGGAGCTGGGCGAAGCGGCGGTTCGCGGTTTCCAGGGCGCGGATCTGTCCAATCCGCTCTCTATCCTGGCGTGCGCCAAGCACTACATCGGCGATGGCGGCACGGCTTTCGGATCCGGCGGCCGCGGCGGCAAGGGCCTCGATCAAGGCGATACGCGCGTGGATGAAGCCACTCTGCGCCGCGTCCACCTGCCCGCATATATTTCGGCGGTGAAGGCCGGGGTGGGCTCCATCATGCCGTCGTACAGCTCATGGAACGGCGTCAAATGCTCGGCAAGCAAACGGCTGCTCACCGAAATCCTGAAGCGGGAGCTGGGCTTCGAGGGCTTCCTGATTTCCGATTACAACGCCATCGACCAGATCGATCCCGATTACAAAAAAGCGATCGGGATTTCCATCAACGCGGGCATGGACATGGTAATGGTCCCCGACCATTACCGCGAGTTCATGGGCGACCTGAAGGCGCTGGTGGCGGAAGGCGTGGTGCCGATGACGCGCATCGACGATGCCGTCATTCGTATTCTGCGCGTCAAGTTCGCCCTAGGCATGATGGACCGGGACCGCTCCCAACTGGCCGATCGCAGCCTGCACAAGACGTTCGGATCGCCCGAGCACCGGCAGGTGGCCCGCGACGCCGTGCGCCAGTCGCTGGTCCTGCTGAAGAATCAGAATCATGTCCTGCCCATCGCGAAGAACGCCGCCCGTATTCACGTCGGCGGCAAGAGCGCGGACGACCTGGGTAACCAATGCGGCGGCTGGACCATCGATTGGCAAGGCAAAAGCGGCAACGTGACCCCCGGTGGCGTCACCGTCTTGCAGGCCATCAGGAAGGCCGTATCCACAGGCACGGCCGTCACCTTCTCGAAGGACGGGACCGGCGCGGAAGGAGCCACTCTCGGCGTGGTGGTGATCGGCGAAAAGCCGTACGCCGAGGGTCAGGGCGACCGCGCCGAACTCAAGCTGGACCAGGAGGACCTGGACGCCGTCAACCATATGAAAGCCGCCCACATCCCGGTCGTGGCGATCCTGTTCTCCGGACGGCCCCTGCCGGTCGACGAAGTTCTCGATAAGGTGGACGCGTTCGTGGCTGCGTGGCTTCCGGGAACCGAGGGCGATGGCATCGCCGACGCGCTTTTTGGCGATTACAAACCCACGGGCAAGCTTTCGCACGCGTGGCCGCCGCGCTTCGCGTACGGATTCGGATTGACCTACTAAGAGCAGGTCATGCGCGAATGGCGCTGAGCCGCGATCTCAACATCGCAACCAGGCACGGCGTTCAGCAGGTGCGTGTCTTCGGCTCCTTTGCAAGGGGAGATGCGCGCGCGGACAGCGGCGACGATTTACCGACAGAGGTGGGGCCCGTTCGACTGATGTTCCCGGCATAGCCTGCGCCCGCCGCCGCCAAGCCTGATAATAAGATTTCGCGAGACCATCATGACTTACCGCAATTTCAGGCTTGCTCTTGGCATCGGTGCGAGCCTGCTCCTTATCCCAGCCAGTATTGCCGCGGAGGCCAACCAGCCGCCTGGGCTGCTGAGCGCTCCGCTCGACATCAGCGGCGATTTTCAAGATCTTGCCAACACCTTCTTCCTGGCCGACTCTCTAGCCACCTTCGACCCGGCGACTGCCGTTGGCGCCATTTCCTGGCGCCGCAATCAACTGGCCCCGCGCATCGCGTTCGACAATATGGAGGCCGCCTTGCACGTCTATGGAGGCGACACGTTCCCCGCTCGCGAGTACGCCGTTGACCCGAAGCTTCCTTTCTCCATCCAGTTCGTCTCTCCGCGCACGGTGCGGATCCGCATCAAGACATCGGACACCGCGCGCCCCGAAATGGCCTCGCTCATGCTGGTGGGCGAGCCGCCGCGCGACACGTCGTGGAAATATTCGGCCGTGGAAGGCGGCCATCGCTATACCAGTTCGGCCGGCTCTGTCACTATCCTGACGAATCCCTGGCATATCGAATTCCGCGATGCGCAGGGCAAGCTGTTGACCCGCACGCACCACACCGCCGACAACCGTCCGATGCTCGACCCGGTGCTGCCGTTTGCCTTCATCCGCCGGCCTTCGGACTATTCGCGCAGCGTGGCCGCGGTCTTCTCGCTCAGTCCGGGCGAGAAGCTGTTCGGCTGCGGCGAATCCTTTACGCGGCTCGACAAGCGTGGGCAGAAGATGGTGCTCTGGACCAACGACGCCAATGGCGTGGAAAGCGGCCGCATGTACAAGCCCATTCCGTTCTTCATGAGCAGCCGCGGATATGGAATGTTCGTGCACACCTCGGCCCCGGCCACGTTCGATTTCGGCGCATCCTATAGCCTGGCCAATTCCCTGATGCTGGGCGACGATGAACTGGACCTGTTCGTCTTCCTCGGGCCGCCCAAGGAGATCCTCAACGAATATACCAACCTCACTGGGAAAGCGCCGATGCCGCCGCTGTGGTCGTTCGGTTTGTGGATGAGCCGCATCACCTATTCCACCGAGGACGAGGTGCGCACGGTGGCCGCCAAACTGCGCCAGAACCGCGTGCCGGCCGACGTGATCCACCTGGATACCGGCTGGTTTGAGACCGATTGGCGGTGCGACTACAAGTTCTCCACCACGCGTTTCAAGGATCCCGTCAAGATGATGGCCGACCTGAAACAGCAAGGCTTTCACATCTCGCTGTGGCAGCTTCCCTATTTCGTTCCGCAAAACGCGCTGTTCCCGGAGATCGTGTCGAAAGGGCTGGCCGTCAAGGACGGAAAGGGCAACCTGCCGTACGAGGACGCGATATTGGACTTCACCAATCCGGCCACCGTCGCCTGGTACCAGGAGAAGATCGCGGGCCTGCTGAAGATGGGCGCGGGCGCAATCAAGGTGGACTTCGGCGAAGCCGCGCCGCTCACCGGCATCTACGCCAACGGGCGCAGTGGATTCTACGAGCACAATCTGTATCCGCTGCGCTACAACAAGGCTGTCGCCGACATCACGAAGCAGGTTTCGGGAGAGAACATCATCTGGGCGCGAAGCGCATGGGCGGGCAGTCAACGGTACCCCCTGCATTGGGGCGGCGACGCCGGGAACACCGACAGCAGCATGGCCGCCACGTTGCGCGGCGGGTTATCGTTCGGCCTCAGCGGGTTCACATTCTGGAGCCACGATATCGGAGGGTTCGCGCAGAAGCCGCCGGAGGAGTTGTACCGCCGCTGGGCGCCGTTCGGGATGTTGACCTCGCACAGCCGGTGCCACGGCGCGCCGCCGCGGGAACCGTGGGAGTATAGCGCGCAGTTTCTGGACGGCTTCCGCCGCGCCGACGAACTCAAGTACCGGCTGATGCCGTACATCTATGCCCAGGCCAAGGACTCCACCGAGCGCGGGTTGCCCATGCTGCGCGCGCTCTTCATCGAATACCCCGGCGATCCGGGGGCCTGGCTGGTGGATGACGAGTACCTGTTCGGGTCGGACATATTGGTGGCCCCGCTGATGGAGAGCGGCTCCACGGGCCGCGATGTCTACCTGCCCAACGGGCAATGGATCGATTATCAGAACGGCAAGATCCACGCCGGAGGCTGGCAGAGGATCGAAGCGGGTGAAATTCCGGTGGTGATGCTGGTGCGGGAGGGCGCTATTATTCCGCAGATGCACCCAGCGCAATCCACGGCGGAACTGGACTGGAAGCATCTCGAAATGGTGGTATACGCCGCCAATGTGTCGGCGGCTCGCGGAATGGTTTGTTTGCCGGAGGACACCGTGTTGCGGCAGGTCGAGGCCGCCAGGCGCGGCAATGCATTCGTGCTGGCGGCCGATCCGCTGGCGGGCAAGGGCACATCCACGGTGCGGCTGTATCCGGTACAGTAACCACTATGAAGGCAATCGTCCTGCTGGCGCCGTGGCTTCTGTTCGCCTGCCAGGACGGCGGCCCGCCCGTGGCCACGTTCGGAACCACGGTAGTGATCCCGTCGGGATTGCGCGGTGAGGTCTATCACATTCCGAGCAACAGCCGGCGTCTTCCGAATTTCGCCAAGCTGAAATCGCGGGGCAGCATCTACACCGCATCGCTGAATATCCCCACGCGCAACTTCCGCGAAGGCTTTCCCGGCGTCACCAAGCGCTTCGAATGGTTCGCCCTGGATTATTCCGGCAAATTCTGGATTGAGAAGCCCGGGGACTATCGCTTCTTCCTGATGTCCGACGACGGATCGAAGCTGTATCTCGACGACCGCCTGGCGATCGACAACGACGGCATTCATGCCGCCGCGGAGCGGACCGCCGCAGTCACTTTGGAAGGCGGGATTCACCGGATCCGGGTGTCCTACTTTCAGGGGCCTCGTCTGGAGGTGGCGCTGGTGTTGCGCATCGCCGGTCCTGGAGAGAAGCCGCGAATCTTCAGTACCGACGAATTTCGCCCGCCGCCCAACCCCGACGACTGGAAGTGGCGCGGGCACTGAATTTCCGGCACGGAACCGCGACTGTAATGCAGCGGCCCGGGCGGCGCTTGAGAGCCTCCGGAGGCTCGCGGCCGGCTCCCACACGCTACGATGGAAGGCGGAAGCCCGTGCTCTCCATTCTTGCCATTGCCGACGATCTCACCGGGGCGCTCGAAGTAGGCGCCAAGTTCGCCGGACAGGGCATCCCCTCGCTGGTGACCACTCAACCGGTCCGCGACATCTCCTATCCGGTGGCCGTGATCGACACCGAAAGCCGCCATCTGCCGCCCGATCGGGCCGCGGCGGCGGTTGCACTTGCGGCGGCCATGCCTGCGCGGATCCTCTACAAGAAAACCGATTCCACGCTTCGCGGCAACATCGGCGCTGAATTGCGCGCGCTGCTGGCTCTGCGGCCGGGAGCCCGAATCGTCTATGTGCCGGCCTATCCGGCGGCCGGACGCAGCGTTCGGAATGGGCGCCTTTACGTCGATCGGGTTCCCGTTCACGAATCGCCCTTTGGGCGCGACGCTCTGAACCCGATTCCGGACAGTTCCATCGCGCGTCTGCTGGGGGAGGATCTGTGCAGCGCCATTCACGATGGCGAGACCGATGCCGATGTCTTGAGCGCCACTGCCGAGGCCTTGCAGGGCGGCGGGTCCACCATTCTTGCGGGGCCGGCGTCGGTGGCCGCGGCGCTCGCGGAGTTGCTGGATATCCCCCGGCAGCCGGTCCGTCCCTGGCCGCGCGCGGCGAAGTGTCTGATTGTGAACGGCAGCCGTCACGAAGCGTCCGCGCGCCAGATTGCGTATGCTCAATTGAGAGGGTGCGCGGACTGGGAGATCTTCCACATGGCGATTCACCCCGGCCGCTCGGCCTCGGGAACCGCCGCCGCTATCGGCCGGGCCGTGGCGCGCCGCCTGAGAGCATCGGACATCGACGCCGTCCTGGTCTTCGGCGGGGACACGGCTTTTGGCATAATGAAAGCGCTCGGTTCTCCGCCGCTCGAACCGGTGGGTGAGGTGGTGACGGGCGTGCCGGTATCGCGCGTGGTGGGCCGGAATCTGACGCTGATTACGAAGGCGGGCGGTTTCGGCGAGGAATCGCTGATCGGTCGTGTGCGGGAAACGCTCCATGGCAACCAACAGTGAGCTGTACGGCATCACGATGGGCGACTCAAGCGGAGTCGGCCCGGAGATCCTTCTCAAAGCGTATGCGGCGGGACAGCTTCGGGAACCGGTGCTCGCTTATGGCGATGCGGGCGCGTTGGAGTACTACAACCACCAACTCGGCTATGGCGTCCCGGTTCGCGCCGTCCCATCGGCTGCCGACAGCCGGCCCGGAGCCCTCAATGTCATTGACCACTCCTTGCTGCGGGGGAGCGATGTCACGCCCGGCGAGTTGAACCGGCAATCGGGCCTGGCGGCGCGCGCCTATGTGGTATCGGCGGCGCGGGCGGCGCTGGCGGGCGAGATCGCCGCCATGGTGACGCTGCCCATGAACAAGGAAGCCACGCAGCTTTCCGACCCCGGCTTTACCGGCCATACCGAACTGATCGGGGAAGTCTGCGGGGCGAGCGACGTCACCATTATGCTGGCGTCCGACCAACTCATCGTGACCCACGTCAGCACCCACGTGTCGCTGCGGAATGCCATCCGCGCCGCTACCAAGGAGCGCATTTGCACCATTTTGCGCCTCACCTGCGACGCCGTCAGCCGCCTGATTCCCAATCCGCGCATCGCCGTGGCGGGGCTCAACCCGCACGCCGGAGAGCACGGCATTTTCGGCGACGAGGAGATCCGCGAGATCCGTCCGGCGGTGGAATGGGCGCAGCGGCAGGGCATGCCGGTGGATGGGCCGTTTCCGCCCGACACGGTCTTCTATATGGCGGTACGCCAGAAGCGCTTCGACGCAATTGTCTGCATGTACCACGACCAAGGCCACATTCCGCTGAAGCTGTTGGATTTCGAAGGCGGCGTCAATATCGCCCTGGGGCTTCCCATCGTGCGTACCTCGGTGGACCATGGTACGGCGTTCGACATCGCGGGGAAAGGCGTGGCCTCTACCGTCAGTCTGTTGCGCGCCATGGAATTCGCGCATAGGCTCGTAACTGGATAGAGTTAGTTATCGCACCCTTGCTACCGTAGCACTACCCCAATTCCCTTGTTTCTATCCCCGGCGCTCTCGTAGCCTAGGTCATGTCTTCTCAACTGTGGAAATCCGGCATCTTCCTATTTTTTTACGCCTCCGCGGCTGTCTTTGCGCAGACGCCCACGGTCGCCAGCGTGGTCAATGCAGCCTCCTCCGGCCCCCAACTTTGTCCTGGGTTGCTAGCGACCGTCTACGGTACGAATTTCGGCACGACTGCGGCCAACGTTGCGGTGAGCGTGGGTGGAAAGCCGGCTTACATATTGGCCCCCGTGACGGCCGGCCAGATGAACGTGCAAATCCCGTTTGAAGTCTCAACCGGGGCGACAACCCTGACGGTCACGGTTGGAGGGGCGGCTTCGGCGCCGTTCAACATCACACTCAGCGCCGTCTCGCCATACTTTCTTACTCAAAACAGTTCGGGTTCAGGACTGGCCACGGTCTACCAGGTTACTGGGAACACAGAGGTGACCGCCGCGGCCCCAGCCCACGACTCGGACTATCTTTTTACCTATGCGGTTGGTCTGGGGCCCACCAGTCCCGCCACTCCGACAGGCATAGCTCCAGTCAGCGCCTCAACCGCGACGCTGCCGACGGTCACGGTGGGCGGTGTTGCCGCCGCCGTCACGTTTGCCGGTATTCCGCAGGGCCAGGGCGGCGGAGTCTATCAGGTGAATTTCACGGTGCCCGCGGGCGTCCAGGGCACGGTACCGCTGGTGATCTCGATTGATGGAGTGAGTTCTTCCAGTTCGGTGTCCCTTGCTTTGGCCGCTGGCGCTTCGTCTCAGACGCCCATGATTACCGGCGTGGCGAATTATCTCTCCTTGGGTTCGCAGCTTTCTCCGGGATCGCTAGCGATCATCTACGGTTTCAATTTCGGACTGACCGCCGCGAACGTAACGGTGACCGTGGGCGGAAAGGCGGCGTACGTGCCCCCGACTATTTCTTCCGACCAGTTCAACGTGGAAATCCCTTATGAGGCTGCCGCCGGGCCCACAACTCTTACCGTGACCGTGGCAGGCGTGGCGTCGGCTCCGTTCAACATCACTCTAAGCGCCACCGCGCCCGCGTTCTACACTCAAAACTCCTCCGGATCGGGACTGGCCAAAGTCTTACAGACCAGTTCGAACACGCTGGTGACCTTAGCGGCCCCGGCCAAGATTGGGGACAATCTTTATACGTACGCCGCCGGCCTGGGACCTACCAATCCCCCCACTCCGACAGGCGTAGTGGCAGCCTCCAGTCCGGCCGCGACGCTGCCGACCGTCACGGTAGGCGGTGTTGCCGCCAAGGTCACGGCGGCCGGGACCGTGACGGGCAATTACGGAATCTACCAGGTGAATTTCGCTGTGCCCGCGGGCGTCCAGGGCACGGTTCCGCTGGTGATCGCGGCGGGTGGGGTGAGTTCCTCTACTACGGTTACCATTGCCGTGACCGGAATTTCCTACCTTGAGAGCAACGCGACATTTGCATCGCCGGGAACGGTATCGCCGGGTTCTATCGCCACCGTGTTTTTTAACGACCCGGCAGTTGCTACGAACGTGGTTTCCGGTCTGTTCCCCGGCATCGCCTCCGAAGGAGCGCAGGTCACCTTCAACAGCGTCGCGGCGCCGCTGTTCCACGTGATCGGCGCACCGAGCGCCTCCAGCCCGCAGCAAATCGACTTATTAGTGCCAACCAATCTGCCGACCACCGGAACCGTGAATGTGCAATTAACCACACCGACGGCTTCGTATCCCAACTACAGTCTGAACATGGCCCCGTCGAATCCCGGCTTCTATCGCATCGCGGACCCCAAGTTGCCCACTCTGATCAACGTGATTGCCCAGTTCGCCAATTCCGCGTGGCTGGCGCTGCCGGTTTCCACCACGGCCAACCTCGGTCTCTTCGCTTGCAGCAGCATCATTAGCCCGCTTTCCGAATGCGGCCAACCGGCCACTCCGGGCGATACTCTGGTGCTGTATGCGACCGGTCTGGGCCTGGCCACACCCAACGGCAATCCCACTGGCACGCCGCTGGCAAACGGCCAGATTCCGCCCATCGATGGCAGCGTTCTTTACGAGACGCCCACCACGCCGGTCGTAACCATTGGAGGAATTCCGGCCAAAGTGCTGTTCTCCGGCCTTGCGCCCGGATATCCGGGGGAGTATCAGATCGACATTACGGTCCCCAGCGGCGTAGCGTATGGCGACAATATTCCCGTGGTGTTGACCATTCTGGGCGCGAGCGACAGTTCCACCACAATCTCGATCCAGCCGCGTACGAATTAGGCCGCACCGCCGGGTTCGCGGTAGCCAGCCTATTGCAGCCTGGGACGCATGGATTCGTTGGAAACCAAGCCGTCGAAAATGGCCAGGACCTGCTTGCGATATTGATAGATGCGTTGTAGATTTTCGCGGAACGAATGCTCGAAGTCGTGCGCCCGCATCCACTTGTCGAGCATGGATCTAGGCACGTCAATGTCCTGCCGGAGATCCTCGATGTCGTGTCCGCGCAAAAAGAGGCCGTAAAAGAAGGCGGCTTCCCGTTGAGGGGCCAGAGGATCGAATTCTTCTCTCGCCAACATAAAAGAGCTCAGCGAAATGCCAGTATACAAGCGCGTTAGTGGACATGGCAAGTCCCTTTCGGCAATGGGATCCTGCTACCATGGCAACCTTGGAGGACTCAGGGACATGCCCCAAAGAATTGATGCGCCAACACGCATCGAGGCTGCAGGAACAAAGCTCAAGTTGATCGACGAATATGTCGGTCGCGTGAATTCCGGCGACCATGGGGCGAGCATCGCGCACATGCGCAGTCCGGGCGGATGGCAGGAACCTGGACAAACCCCCGAGTTCGACGAATACACTGTGGTCTTGCGCGGGATGCTTCGCGTGGAACATCGCGACGGCGCGCTGGACATTCGCGCCGGACAGGCCGTCATCCTACGCGGTGGCGAATGGGTTCGCTATAGTTCGCCGGAAGCGGATGGGGCCGAATATATTGCCGTCTGCCTGCCCGCGTTCTCCGTGGAAACGGTTCATCGCGATGCGTGAAGCCGCAACGGCGGCAGGCCTTCGGTCTTGACGGAGCGCGTCCTAAACTCGTAGCGTTGAATTCGTACCGCCGCATTGGTGTCAGTGGAACGCACGACGCGGCCGATCGCTACAAATTTGAGCGGGCAGGTGCCTCCGAGCTTCGCGGGCCAATTGACGGCCACTTCCACGGTACGGCCCACCATCAGTCTCTCCCTGGTGGTGAACAGAATGCCTCCGCTTCCAATATTCAATGTTTCACCGGTCCCGCTGATGGGCGACGATCGCGAATGAATCACTCGATAACTGAGTTCCTCACGTACCGGAAATCGACTGTTTGTCCGACGTTCGGATACGCCTCCGATATGCACCGCACTGATCATTTCCGTGCTCATGCTCATAGTGAATTTACAATACCGGTTGAAGTGCTGTCTCAACAATAGACTGAAAGCCCCAAATCGGCGAATTATCTTTGGTACTTTCGTAATGTTTGGTGAATATAAGTATTGCGAAATACGGCTCTGGTGGAAATTTGCTACTGAAATTGGTTGGCCGGGCAGCCTAGACCGGCAATGGCGGTCCGAGCCGCGGCAATCGCCAGGTCTGCCCGGCCAAAGTCGCGATATCCGGCCGCGACATTGTGCGCGGCCTCGCAAATGTGGTCATGCACCAGCGGACACTGCGGATTGAAGGAAGAGTTGTTGCCCTTGGTCACCACCGCGCAAGTGAGTGGCGCGGTCTGTTTGTAGAGTTGCACCACTTTGTTTGCGAGGCGCTGCGAGCGGGGATCGATAATCATGCCTTCCAGCAGAGCCACCGCCGACCGGCCGGTGTCGCCCAGGCCGCGATACACCAGCGATTTCTCTTCGGAGAATTCCGCAATCGGCGAGAGCTGCCGTCCATACGCCAGCGATTCGAGAGCCTGCTGGGATTGGCCTAGGCGCCGCTGCACGCGGCCCAGTTCCAGGTAGAGCAGCCCAAGGCCGGTCTGGAATTGGCCCTTGCCACGTTCCATGTTCACGCGGTTGAGCAGATCGCGTCCGGCGAAATCGATCCGCCGCGCACGCACTAATGCGTCCAGCGCCTTGCGATACCAGGCCTGGCGTTCGGCGGCGCCGGACAAACTGTCGCCTTTCAAGCGGTAGCACATGCCTTCCACGGCGAACGGACGGGCGATATTTTCTTCGTCATCCAATGGGTTGAGGATGGCCGTGGAACGTTCGGCTTCCTGGATGGCGTGGTCCAGCGACTGCGCGGAACCGGCATCCAGGTTGGCTAGAGTGGAGTACGCTTTGAAGGAGTTCGGAGAGTTATGGGCGGCGTCTTGCCAGAGCGCCTGTTCGTTGCGCCAGTCGAAATTACGGACGTAGGTTCGTACGGACCATGCCAGGCACACCACGCCGGCCGCCGCGACAAGGGCTTTGTGCGAGACGCCGGAGAGGCGCCGCTCGAAAGCCTGCAGCCCCACCACTATGGCCAGAGCCAATGCGAGCGACGGCACGTACATCCACCGTTCGGCCATGATGCTGCCCGCGGGAATGAACAAGTTTGAAGTGGGCGCCAGGGCGGCGAACAAGAACGCGATCGCGAAGCACCACAACTTCTGCCCGCGGAGCCAGGCGCGGATGGCGAGGCAGGCCGCCGCCAGGCACACCGCCAGCGAGAACAGGGCCGCCGTGTCCTGCCAATCGAACGATCCGCGGAATAACGGAATTTGGTTGTAGGAGTAGTCGGCGGAAAGATGCGCGGGCCACAGGAATAGCCACAGGTACATGCCGATTATTTTGATGGCGGTCAAGCCGCCCGAGACTGCCGGCGCGTTCGCCAGAGGATTGTCGACGAACGGCAGAATCGGCATCGCAATATGATCGAGCATCCGCCCGCGGAGGAAGAAAAAGACGGCAAAGGACGGCGCCACCGCGGCGTAACCGGCCAACCGCGGTTTCCACGGTTGGGACCTGCCGAAGGCCACGTCGTAGCACAGCATAGCCGCGACCACTACCACGCCGCTCTCCTTGGAGAACACCGCGATCGCGGCCGACGCCGCGAGCGCCGCCAGCCAGACCAGCTTTCGGCGGCCCGCGGCCCGGCTGCCGCGGATGTGGCAGAGCAATCCCGCGAACGCGCCCAGGGCCGCCAGTTCGTCGGCCCGTCCGACAATGTTCGTGACCGATTCGGTGAGCAGCGGATGCAGCGCCCAAAGGGCCGCCAGAAGACCGGCCCACGAAACCTCTTCCAGCAACAGCAATCCAAGGAAGTAGACCAGGGCGATGTTGATGGCGTGCAGCCCGAAATTCACCCAGTGATACCCGGCCGGATTCGCGCCGTTTCCCAGCACCGCGTAATTGAAAAGATAGGAGAGCGTGGTGAGTGGCCGATAGAGCCCCGTAGTGAGGCTGGGATACCAGTATTCTTCGGTGAAAATCTGGTGGAGGTTGGCATGGCTCAGTGCCCGTATACGCGGGTCCTGCTGAATGGCCACCCCGTTGTCGTAAGTGAGACCGGCGGGAAAGGAGTTGGAGTACGTTAGCAAGGCCGCCGCCCACAGGACCAGCAGGACCGGCAGGTGTCGACGCCACGTGAAGGCGATCGCCGGCCCGGATGCCGCCGCCGCGGCCGCGGGGACGGCGGGAGCCGGCGTCGGCCGTTTGCGATTTTTCTTCATGCCAGTCCCGGGACTCCGCCGAGGGTCCTGGCCCGCTTCACGGCGCGGAGGATGGCCGCGGCCAGCGCCTCGGCGGCCGCCCCGCCCAGCACGTTGATGTCGGTGGCGCGATTGCCGAGAGAGAGCGCGAACACGGTGTCGCCGTCGAAGGTGGTGTTCACCGGGTAGATGGTCCGCGCCATCCCCAGCGAGGCGAATTGCGCCAGTTTGCGGGCTTCCACTTTGGTCAGGCGGGCGTTGGTGGCGATGACGGCCAGGGTGGTATTGCGGCCGCCGAAACCAGCCGGAGGGCGCCGCTTCATTTCCTCTTCGGTGCCGATGAACTCGCGGCTGTCCGGCGTTTTGCGCGCCCCTGCCACAATCTTGCCGGTGGCCGGATCGCGCACATCGCCGAAGGCATTCACCGCCACCAGCGCCGCCACCAGTACGCCCGAAGGAAGCGCGACGGTATAGGACCCCATGCCGGATTTCATCGCCTGTTTCATTCCCAGGATCTTGCCGACGGTGGCCCCGGTACCGGCGCCCACGCATCCTTCCACCACGGGGGCATCGGTGGCTGCCGCCGCGGCGGCTTCGCCCATGGCCAGAGTGGGCCGCACGCCGGCCTTGCCGATTCCCAGGTCGTACAGGATCGCCGCCGGAACAATCGGAACTTTGGCCGCGCCAGTGTCGAAGCCGATGCCTTTGTGTTCCAGGTAGCGGCGCACGCCGGAGGCCGCTTCCAATCCAAAGGCGCTGCCGCCGGCCAGCAGGACGCCATGAATCTGTTCGGCCACGTGGCCCGGACGGAGGGTGTCGATTTCTTCGGTGCCGGATGCCGACCCGCGAATGTCCACTCCCGCCACAGCTCCCGGCTCGCACAGGATGGCGGTGCAGCCGGTGACGGCGTCGAAGTCGGAAACGTGTCCGACGCGGATTCCGGGGATGTCGGTAAGTCCTTTCATGGCCGTCTATTTCAGTTTGCCGGATGTATTGGTATGGTAGCATCGGATCTAGGGAACAACCTGCTTGCTCGACCTGTTGAAAGGGCCAGTCATCTCGGCGCAGGAGTTCTTCACGCTGACGGGCCGAGCCCTACGGAACATTTTCCGCCGCCCTCACTACGGCGCCGACATCATCATTCAGATGGACACGATTGGGGTGGGCAGCCTGCTCATCGTGGTCCTCACCGGCTTTTTTGCCGGGGTGGTGATGGCGTTGCAGTTGGCGCATGCCATGCGCTCTTACGGCCAGGTGGGCAAGACCGGGGAGTTTGTGGCGATCACCCTGGCGCGCGAGCTGGGGCCGGTGTTGAGCGCACTGATGATGGCCGGCCGCAACGCCACCGGAATCGCCAGCGAGCTGGGTTCGATGAAGGTCACCGAGCAGATCGACGCCATGCGGGCGCTCGGCACCGATCCGGTTCAGAAACTGGTAACGCCGCGCGTGATCGCCACCGGAGTCATGTTGCCGATGCTGACGGTGATCGCCGATTTCGTGGGTCTGTTCGGCGGGTGGATTGTGGCGCTCCTCTTCCTGGGCCTGACGTCCACGCAGTACTGGAATACCGCGTGGCGCTCATTGGACTGGAAGGACGATGTTCTGCAGGGACTGCTCAAACCGCTGATATTTGGCCTGACGCTCTCGCTGATCGGCTGCTTCTACGGTCTGCGCACCACCGGGGGCACACAGGGCGTGGGCCGCGCCACCACGCAGGCCATGGTGGCTTCGGCGGTCTTCATCCTGATTCTCGACGTGATGATCACCAAGATTTTTGTGGGCCAGGGGGGCTGATGGCGGCGAGTGTTCCGAGTACAGCGTCCAGCGGCGAACCCATTCTGCGCTTCGAGAACGTCAGCGTGGCCTTCGAGGGCGCCCCGGCGCTGATCGGCCTTTCGTTCGAAGCGTTCGCCGGCGAATCGCGCGTAATCATGGGGGCGGCGGGAAGCGGGAAAACGGTATTGCTGAAGACCGCCCTGGGGCTGGCGCGGCCCGATTCGGGGCGCGTGTTTGTCTTCGGAAACGAGATCGGCGCCATGCGGGAACGCGAGCTGTTCGATATTCGCAGCCGCATCGGCATGCTGTTCCAGGAGAGTGCGCTGTTCGATTCGCTCACCATTGAAGAAAACGTGGCCTATCCTCTCGAAAACCAAAAAGCCATCCATTGCCCGCCGAATGAGGTGCTGCCGCGCGTGGAGGAAACGCTGAAATTCGTGGAGCTGGAGGGCACCCTGGAGAAGTTTCCGAGCGAACTTTCGGGCGGCATGCGGCGCAGAGTCGGGATTGCCCGCGCCGTCGTGACCGTGCCGCCGCTGGTGCTCTACGACTCCCCGACGGCCGGCCTCGATCCGATTACGGCGCACACAATTATGGCCCTGCTCATCAAGCAGCGGGATATGGCGCAGACCACCACCCTGATGGTGACGCACCGGTATCAGGACGGGAACCTGGTGGCGAATTTCCGGTACAATTCGGAACAAGGACAGTTGGAGCCGGAGCGTAAAGGGGCCAGCCACGGCGGGCGGACCACCTTCATGGTGCTTCGCGAGGGCCGGCTGGTTTTTGAGGGCGATCAGGACCGGCTCGAGTCTTCAGAGGATCCTTATGTTTCGAAGTTCGTGAAGCGGCGGGTATAGAGAATGCCGGATCGCAGCAAAGTCAAGTGGTCGGAACTCAAAGTCGGGATCGTGGGCCTCGCCAGCCTCATCATCCTCGCCGCGCTGATCTTCCTGCTCACAAGCACGCGCGGCATCTTCCAGGAGGATATCCTGCTGCGGACCTACATGGAGGATGCCTCCGGTATCACCGATGGCACGGAAGTACGGCTCAACGGCATCAGTCACGTGGGGTATCTGGAGCGGCTGCAACTTACCGGATCGAACGAGCCCGGCCACACCGTGGAATTCAACATGAGGGTCCACTCCAAATTCCTGAAGAATATTCCGATCGACTCGGTGGCCGGCATTGGAGCGGCCAACCTGCTGGGCGATAAATACATCAACATTACCCGGGGGACCAGTTCGCAGACCGTCCATGAAGGCTCGGTGCTGCAATCGCTCGAATCGCAGGACATTCCCGAAATGCTGGCGGCCTTTTCCAAATTGATGAGCTCGTTCCAGACCAGTGAGAACCGCTTAGACCACATCCTGCAGTACGTGCAGGACGGCAAAGGCAATATCGGACTGCTGCTGAAGGACGACGCGTTCTACAACCGCCTGAACGGCATCGCGATTGAGGGGCAGAAGCTGCTGGCCGATATCCGTACCGGCCAGGGCACCGTCACCAAACTGCTCTACGACCCCGCGCTCTACCAGCAGGTGGTCGCGTCGCTCAAGCGGATAGACGACATCCTGGCGGGCCTGCAATCCGGCCAGGGGACCGCCGGCATGATGCTCAAGGATCCGTCGCTATTCGACGACGCCAAGAAGACCATAGCGGAGATCAACTCCCTGCTTGCCGATGTGAACGCCGGCAAGGGAACCGCGGGCAAGCTCTTGAAGGACGACGAACTCCATCGCCGCCTGGACGACCTGCTGGCCAAGCTGAACACCACCATGGACAAGATCAATGCCGGCCAGGGCACCATCGGCCAATTCGTGGTCAATTCGCAGTTGTACGAATCCATCACCGGGGCCACCAACGAATTTCAGTCGCTGGCCAAAGACATGCACGCCAATCCCAAGAAATTCCTGACCATCACGTTGAAGATATTTTGAGCGTCCGCAAACAATTAGTGGTGAACGCCGACGATTTCGGCTTCACGCCCGACGTCAACGAGGGCATCGTGGAGGCGCACCGCCGGGGCATCCTGACGGCCACTACGTTGATGGCGAATGGCGCGGCCTTCGAGGATGCCGTCCGCCTGGCGCGCGAGACGCCCGCGCTGGATATCGGCTGCCACCTGGTGCTGATCGGCGGGACTTCGCTGGTAACCGGCAAGCCGTATCCGCTGACCGTGGCGCAACTGATCGCCGCCATTGCCGGACGCGAGGTCCGGGTATATGACGAACTGGCCGCGCAGGTGCGGCGGATGGTAGATGCCGGCATCGAACCCACGCACCTGGATACGCACAAGCACACCCATCTTGCGCCGCCGGTCCTCAATGCGGTGGCGCGCCTTTCCCGGGAATTCGGTATCCGCTGGGTGCGCAGGCCATTCGATCTTCCGCTCACTACCCTGAAGGGATCGGTTCCGCGTCTCCTGCGAATCACCAGCGGAGGGCTGAGCTTCCTGCGGAAACGGTTCCACCAGGTCCTGGAACGTCACGGTTGCCGCACCACCGACCATTTTGCGGGCTTTCAGATTACCGGCCGTTTGCGCACGCCGGAGCTGGTGGAATTGCTGGGCGCGATTCCCGAAGGGAGCACGGAACTGATGGTGCATCCGGGCCGCTGCCGTGAGCCGCTTCGCCAGGCGCGCACGCGATTAAAGGAAAGCCGCGAGCACGAACTGGAAGCGCTGGTGGCTCCCGAAACGCGGGTCGCGCTCGAACGGAACGGGATCGAACTGGTGAATTACGCAGCCATTGGCAGGTGACCGCGGCGCGGTCTATTCGTTTGGCGCGGAGCCGAAGCAACAGAGGCGCGACCGCCGGGGAGCGGTCCTGCGCGGAGGCTGAATTTTGGTCCGGAAAGTAACCAACTTAAATCATTTGAGCGGCGCCGACGCGAAACTGCGATGGCCAGGAAGCCGGAGCTTCCGGACCACCGCAGTTTGTGCGCCACATTTCGGGATCGTTCGGCGTCTCCATTTGTGGAATGGAGACGTTTTCCGCTGTTACTCAACGTCGGCGGTGGCGCTTCCGTCTTTGAAATGCAAGGTTACCTTCGAGATTTCGAGAAGATTCAGGCTTTCCCAAGTGACGTAGTTGCCCTTCGAATCTTCGATTTTGAGGTCCCAGTGCGCGGCTTTTGCGCGATTGCCGAATTTGATATCCACGCTCTCGCCGTCGCCCAGTGTATCTTTTCCGAGGATATCCTCTCCCCATTCGTCGGAGCTATGGGGCGCCACAAAGAGCTTGTGAATCTCGACTCCGGTCTTATTGACTACGGTGAAGTCTTGATCGCCCGCAAACGCGAGCGACATGGTTGCGATAGACAGTCCTATGGCGGCTATGCAAAATAGCGCCACTTTAACGATGCTTCTGCTTTTGATTGACATGTGGTAAGTCTCCCTCTCCGGAAAGGAGAATCTCAGATTTCGCCATAATTGTGCTAGGTCCTCCTTGGTTAACGCCGATTCGAGCGAGAGACCGGTAATTACAATGGTATCGCGCGCCTTCTTAGTTGGATAACCAAAGGGAATCTTGCGAACCTCGATGGGTTCTCAAGAAACTGGTTCCACGATGGTTCCGGTCTTCAGATGCGAAACCTCGATGCGGCGGGGATCCTGGCCGCCGAAGTGAGCGGCGGGTAACCGCCGGCTCGCGGACAAAGCAATTCATCTCGCGAAAGCCGGAATGCACGGAGGGGGAAACAGTGCTCGTCGATTTTCTGTATACGCATCCGACCTGGGAGGTCGCGCTGGCGGTGATCGGTGTCTGGACCGGCCTGTCGCTGATCGGGCTCTACATTTTTCACCGCCTGGTCGACGTCCATATGCGGCACAAGGATACCGAGACGGTCGGCCTTACCTACGCCATTGTCGCGGTTGTCTACGCCGTACTCATCGCCTTCATCGTAGTCGATGTCTTCGAAACCTTCGCTAAGGCCGACGAGATCGCCACCGCCGAGGCGAACAAGCTGAGCAACCTCATGCTCGATTCGGCTGGACTGCCGCCGCAGACGGCCGAAGCGGTTCGCGCCGACCTCGACAAATACATCGATGTCGTGGTCAAGTCGGAGTGGCCTAGCCAGCAAGCAGGCAAACTCCAGGACGCGGTGTTCGAGCCGGGCTGGTCGGTGCTCGCCCATCTCAGCACACGGCTTGCCGTGTTCGAGCCGGCGACCATGGGGCAGAACGTCAACAAAGGCGAGATGCTGCACGCCATGAACGACCTGATCAAGGCGCGCCGCAGCCGTATCCTGGCGGCCGGGGAACATCTTCCCGATGTCGTCTGGCAGATCCTCCTGCTCGCCGGCGCCGGCGCTGTCTGCTATACCTACCTCTTCGGTGCGCACAGTTTTCGGATCCATCTGGCGATCACTGGCCTCATCTCGACTACGATTGCGCTCGTCTTCGTCCTCATCATTGCCCTCGACTACCCGTTCCGCGGCGATGTCAGCGTTGGCGACGATGCGTTCGTGAGCGTTCGAGCGACCGCCGCCGGAGCCTTCGAGCCCCAAGCGGCCAGGGCCGAGCTCCATCATTGATCGTGGAATTCCTTATGACAACGTACGCCCGCCGCGAAGGGACTTGCTCATGCTGAACGACTGGTTTTACTCTCATTCGACCTGGGAAGTGGCGGCCGCCATCTGCTCGGCCGTGGTCCTGCTGCCGCTCCTGGGTCTTTTCATCTTCCATCGGCTGGTCGACTGGCACGCCCGGGAGAAGGACACGTCGATGGTCGGGCTGAGCTACGCGCTCTGCGGCGGCATCTATGCGGTCGTGCTCGCCTTCGTCGCGGTCGGCGCCTACGAAGCTATGGACAAGAGCACGGCGATCGCCTCGGAGGAGGCCAATTCGCTGGGCGGCCTGGCCTTCGACAGCGCCGGGCTGCCTGGCGAACTCGCCGTCCGCGTGCGGAGCGATGTCGACAAGTACATCGACATCGTCACCAAGAAGGAATGGCCGAGCCAGCAGGCCTACCGGATGGAGGATCGCAACTATGAGGAAGGCTGGGCGCAGGTCCGCCGGATCAGTCTCGATCTCGCCAACTTCGAACCGGCAACCGGGGGCCAGTCCACCGTCAAGGCGGAGATGGTGCGCGCCATGAACGACCTCTTCAGCGCGCGCCGGGCCCGGCTGCTGGCGGCCAACGCGCATCTCCCCGACGCTGTCTGGCAGATGCTGATCCTCGGCCTGGTGCTGGTTATCTTTTACCTCTACCTGTTCGGCCCGCACAGTTATAAAATTCACATTGCGGTGACTGCGCTCACGATGCTCTCGATCGGTCTCGTCTTTACGCTGATCATCGCTCTCGACTATCCGTTCCGCGGGGAACTGAGCGTGGACGACGAGGCCTATCTGGGAGTCAAGGAAGTGTCCAAGCGCGCCTTCGAGCTCACCAGCGCGGCGCCGGCCGGTGGCGAACACGCCGGCCGGCCCGAAGAAAGACAGTAGAAGCCGAGGCCGAATCAGCCGCGGCGCGGATGGATGTCGTTCGGTTTGTTCGGCGCCCATTTCTGAAGCACGGTGAGCAGATCCTGAACCTTCACCGGTTTGGAAATATAGTCGTCCATTCCGGAAGCGAGACAGGCTTCGCGGGCGCCTGCCATGGCTTCGGCGGTCATGGCGACGATCACCACGGAACGGCCCACGGCCTCCAGCCGGCGGATCTGGCGGGACGCTTCATAGCCGTCCAATTCGGGCATGTGGCAATCCATGAGGATTACGTCGTAGGGCACCAGCCCGAACATCTGCACGGCCTCATGTCCGTTGGCGGCCACGTCGGCGCGCAGGCCCATGCGCTGCAGCATGCGGATGGCCACCTTCTGATTGACCACGTTGTCTTCAGCCACCAGGATGCGGATGTTGACTCCCGAAAACACATCGGCCAACGAACTCTTGCCGGGGGATTGGGCCGTCTCGACGGGAGCCGCAATCGAATGCGACGTGCGCTTGGACCACAGTAAGGTCAGCACGTTCAGCAACTGGGACTGGCGGACCGGCTTCACCAGGCACGCGTCGACACTACAGCCTTCCATGCGCCGCACTTCGTTCCAGTGGCCCACCGAGGTCAGAAGGACGAGCGAGGTATCGGCGATTTCCGGATCGGCTTTGATGGAGGCCGCCAGCGTGGCGCCGTCGAGCTCCGGCATCTGGAAGTCCAGAAGCACGAACTGGTACGGATCCTCCAGCATTTGGGCTTCGCGCAAGGCGTTCACCACACCTGCTCCGGAGGGCAGACTGGCGCAGCGCATGTGCCAGCTCGCCACCTGCTCGCGCAGAACCCGCCGATTCACTTCGATGTCGTCTACAATCAGCACCCGCAGGCTTCGCAGATGAGCGATCGGCACCGGGACGGTCTCGGGCTGATGGTCGAGCGGCAGCGGCAGAGTGAACCAGAAGGTAGAACCCTGACCGGCGACACTATCCACGCCAATGGAGCCGCCCATCAATTCCACCAGGTGCTTGGAAATCGCCAGGCCGAGGCCGGTGCCGCTGTGGCGGCGGGTGGAAGATCCATCCACCTGGCTGAATTTGTCGAAAAGCGACGAAATTTTATCGGCGGGAATTCCGATACCGGTATCGCTCACGGCAATCCGGAGGAGCGCCTGGGAGGTGTCGCTGCTTTCGCAGCCGACATCGATGAGGACGTGGCCGGTATCGGTGAACTTGACGGCATTGCCGACCAGGTTGGTCAGCACCTGGCGGACGCGGCCCGCGTCTCCAATGAAGCGGTGCGGCAAGGCACTGGGGTACTCCACCACCAGATCGATCTCGGGGCCGTCGGCGCGCGGCGCCAGCATTTCGGCAACCTCTTCGGTGACCCGCCGGAGGTCGAACGGCGACGCTTCCACGTGCAGCTTGCCGGCTTCGATCTTCGAGAAATCCAGGATGTCGTTGATCACTTCGAGGAGAGCCTCTCCGGAGCGGCGCACGGTTTCCGCGAATTCGCGCTGCTCGGCGGAAAGTTCCGTATCGAGCAGCAAGCCGGTCATTCCAATTACGCCGTTCATGGGCGTGCGGATTTCGTGGCTCATATTCGCCAGGAACTGGCTCTTGAGCTCCGCGGCTTCCCGCGCCACGGTAAGGGCGCCATCCAATTCTTCGTTCTTGCGCTGCAGTTCGGCGGAAAAGGCGCGCAACTGCGCTTCCGCCTGCTTCTTCCCGGTGACGTCGAACATCGCCGTGCGGATGCCGGCCGGGTTGCCGTGCGGATCGCGAATCAGGTTCTCGTGGACTTCCAGCAGCAGAATTGTGCCGTCGCGCCGGGTGTACGGCCGTTCGAAGGGCGCCAGGGGAGTCTTGCCGGTCAGCTTTTCGGCGACCCGTGCGCGGCTGACCTCGCGCTGATCGGAAGCGACTACTTCCCAGGCCGGCCGGCCTATGAGATCCCCGGCGGGAAACCCCAGGAGTTCACATTCCGCGCGATTGACCCGCTGCACGATGCCCTTGAGGTCAATCTCGTGGTAGGCGATGGGAGCATCGTCAAACAGGCCGCGGAATCGCTCTTCATTGTCCTTCAAGGCCCGTTCGGCACGCACGCGGGAGGTGACGTCGGTGAACATCACCAGAATGACCGGTTCGCCGCCGTCGGAGATCGCCCAGCCGCTGACTTCCACTTCAACCGATTCGCCATCCAGCCGGCGCCAGCGTTGCTGCATGGCGGGGGACGGCGCGCCGGAATTCAGAATTTCGCGGGAGCGTTCGCGAGCCGCCCCGTGAAACGCCGGATCGATCAACTCAAAGATGGTCTTTCCGATAATCTGCCCTGGAGCGGCGGCTCCAAGCAATCTGAGCGCGGCGAGGTTCACGTACGAAATCACTTGGTTGCGATGGGTTAGCGCAGGGGTCGGCGCATAGTGGAGCAGTGCTTCGTGTCCCGTGCCGACCTGACTGGGAGCCGGACCCGGATTTTCTTCGGCCAATTTCCGACGTGCCTCTCTGGAATCATAACTCACTTCGCGATGCAAAAGCCGCCGGCTACCGGGGAGTTCCCAGGTGGAACTGATGGACCGCTCTTTCGATGAGGCGCCGCAATTCCTTGATGGGTTCCGGATTGTCGTCCACTTGCAGGCGCATGACAACGTCGTTGTGCAGCCAGACGCCGCCATCTTTCTTGACAATCAGGATGGCGGCCGATTGCATGCCGCGTTTATCGCCGCCGGCCTTCTGTCCCGCTTCGAGCGCGGCCAGCAACCGCAGCGAGAGGTGCCCGCCGGTGCTTTCAAAGGCATCCACCATGCCGTTCACTACTTCCTCGCCGGCCAGAATGTTGCCCTGCGCCGTGCAGAACTTCCCCCCTTTGTTACCCGCCCAGGGATCGGCTTTCGGTCCGGTGAATGCGGCATATTCGCCCTTGGTATTCATCACCGCGAACTGGCGTCCGGCTTTGCTCCACTTGACGGGATCCGGATCGGGGTCAGCATCCAGGATGAACTTGACGATTTTTTCGGGTGCGTACCCGAGCTTCAACAGGGATAGGGCTTGCGGACCGTAGCTGACGTCCACAATGGCTTGCGTGGCCGCCACGCCAACCCCGGCTTCGGCCCAGAGCACTCCATTGCCCACCGAGAAGACACGGGATTGCACCGCGGCGCCGATCTCGCCGGTGGCGGGATCGTACCCCAATATCGAGAAGGTCGCGACGGGGCTCCACAACTCCCGCGGAATGGTCTGGCCCGCGCTCCGCTGAGTGGTTACGGCAACGGCTGTGAGAAGAACGCACAGCCCAAGGAACAGGTTGATCTTGGCGCGCATCGGTAACCCCTTTTGAGATGATAGCGAATCGGCCCCCCTCATTCTATGGCACGCGGCTTGCTTCGACATATGTGTAACCTCGGGCATTTGGTTTACATCTATTCAGATAAGCAGATCTTGAAGGTGGTGTCATGAAGGTTTTCTCCGGACTCCTTTTATTTGCAATAGCTTTCGTGTGGCCTCACGTCGCGGCCGCGGATGAATCGAAAGCCCAGGTGGCTGCGTATCCCGTGAAATACGAAGGGGGAAGCCTCCGCCTGGAACGTCGCAAGATCACCGCGACTGTTGCAAATGAAGCGGTTGTGCTCAAGGCCGGCCGCCAGCGGATCTCCGTACCGGCCAAATCCATCACTGAAATCTCGTACGGCAGCGAAGTTCGCCGCCGTTTCGGAGCCGCCGTTCTGGATGTGGTCCCGTTCATGCGTCTCGGCGAAGCGGACACCTATTATGTCGGCGTTTCCTGGTTGGACGCCACCCGGGGCGGAGAAAAATCGGAAGCCGTCTTCCGGCTGAGCGGCTCCGAGTACCACGTCTTCGTCGCCGCGTTGGAAAAAGTGACCGGCAAGAAGGGTGTCGACACCAATCAGGTGCCCACCGTCGTCCGCTACGGTCTCTGAGGCCGCCCGGTGGCATTCCGATGGGCCATTGCCGCTTGTTTGATCGGGAGCGCTCCACTCTTCGCTAACGACATCGTTTTCCTGCGCGGACGCATTGTCCAGCCGGATGGAAGCGCGCCCGGCCGATCGGCCATTGTGGAAGTGGAATGTCGCGGCGCCGACCCCGTGAAGCAGACCGTGGCCGGCAAGAACGGCAAATTCAATTGGAAAGTGGAGCGCGATGAGTTCAACCACATCGCCCGCGCCCTTCCGGCCACTACCACGGATATTGACAGCGGCGGCGCGCTGAGCGGAGCCTGCGAACTGCGAGCGGTGTTGAAGGGCTACGATTCGACCGCCATCGATCTCCGGGATTTTGTGATCGGGAAGGATCTCAAACTGCCCGACATCGTTCTGAAGCCGAAAGCCCGGTAACGCTCACCCGGTAACGCTCGCCTTGCCCGTTAGCCCGGTTCCGCACTACCATGGATCTAATGCACTCATGAGACTTCCCTATATCATTAGCGTTTGTATCGGCTCCGGCCTGGCGCTGGCCCAGCAGCAGGCGCCCCCGACGGACACCGGATTTCTCCTGCGCGGCGGCACGGTCCACACCATTTCGGGCGCGACCATCGAGAACGGCTCCATCCTGGTGCACAACGGCAAGATCGTCGGCGTGGGCAAGAACCTCACGGCGCCCAAGGGGTACCAGGTCATCGACATCACCGGGCAGCACGTCTATCCCGGGATGATCGATTCCGCCTCCATGCTCGGTCTCGAAAAAGCCTCGCAGGACCAGCCTTCCGACGCCGAGGAGATGGGACTGCTCAATCCGCAACTCCGCGCGGCCACCGCCGTTAATCCGGATAGCGACCTGATCCCGGTCACCCGCGCCAACGGCGTGACCAGCGTGGTGGTCATGCCGCAAGGCGATTTGATCGCCGGGCAAATGTCCATGCTGCACCTCGACGGATCGGGCAACGACGCCATGACCGTGGTCCCGACCACCTCCATTTATCTGCGGTTCCCCGCCATTGTGACCGTGCCGCTCCGCCCCCACGAAGCCGACGAGGAGGACGAAGATCCGCACACCGGCGAAACCCCCGAGCCCATCCCCTACGAGCAGGCCAAGCGCGATTACGACGAGAAGATGCAGACGCTCCACAGCTTCTTCGACGAAGCCCGCCAGTATCGCCGCGCCAAGCTCGGCAAGTCCCGCGATTTCCGGCCCAATCTCAAGTACGAAGCTCTGCTGCCCGTGCTCGATGGCGCGACGCCCATGTTTGTGGCCGCCGTGCGGGAGCGCGAGATCCGCGAAGCCATCGCGTTCGCCGACCAGCAGAAAATCAAGATCATTCTGGCCGATGCGTATGAGGCGTATAAGGTGTTGGCGCTAATCAAGGCGCACAATATCCCGGTGATTCTGGGGCCGACCTTCAGCTATCCGCTCGATCGCGACGAAGCCTACGACCGGAATTACACCACCGCCGGCGATCTGTACAAAGCCGGAATCAAGTTCGCCATCGGCACCTTCAGTGCGATGTCGTCGCGGAACCTGCCGTACCAGGCCGCGGCAGCCGTCCCCTTCGGATTGCCCCCGGATGCCGCATACAAAGTGGTGTCGCTGAACGCCGCCGAAATCTTCGGCGTCGGCAAGAAATTAGGGTCGATCGACGAGGGAAAGACCGCCGACCTGATTGTCGCCGACGGCGACCCACTGGACGTCCGCACCACCATCAAAATGGAATTCATCGACGGCAAGCCCGTCGACCTGGAAACCCGCCAGAAGCTGCTCTACGAGAAGTACAAGACGCAGAAGTAAACTTCCGCCGGACCAAACGGCCAATTGCCAACGCGAAGCACCCTCTCGGTTGCCATGCGGGTGGGCGAGCCATCCGGATGCAGCAGCGCTTCGTCCGTCGAAACGAGAACGCCGGCGTCAAGTTCAATTGCGCTCGCCGCGCGAAGGGCATCGGCGGCCCGGCCGCCCGCCTGAAGGCCGCCATGCTACCCTGTCCTTCGGAGCCTTATGTCCCTCACCCGCGAAAAAGCTCAACTCATGAGCGCCTCGGAGATCGACCGGACTCTCGTCCGGCTGGCGCATGAAATCCTCGAGAGGACCAAAGACCTCCAGAAGCTCGCGTTCATCGGGATTCGCCGCCGCGGCGTGCCGCTCGCCCATCGGCTGGCGAAGAAAATCGAGTCGCTCGAAAATCGTCAAATTCCGGTCGGCATTCTGGACATCAACCTCTACCGCGACGACCTCAGCACCGTCGATATCAAACCCGTTGTCAGCGCGACAGACATCCAGTTCAACGTGGAGGGCAAGGACATCATCCTCATGGACGATGTGCTCTACACCGGCCGCACCATCCGCGCCGCGCTTGACGCGCTCTTCGACCACGGGCGTCCGGCGCGCGTTCAGCTCCTCGTGCTGATCGACCGCGGTCATCGCGAATTGCCCATCGAAGCCCGCTTCATCGGCCGCACCGTGCAGACCACCGACATCGAGATCATCGAAGTGAAATTCCAGGAAATCGACGGCATGGAGAAGGTGCTCCTGGTCGAAAGAGCCGACGCCGCCGAGGCCTGAGACTCGCATGCCAGCCGGACTTCTGGGAATCGAAGAACTGGACCGCGCCGAGATCGATAAGCTCCTGGCGCGCGCCAAGGATTTCCAGCCCATGCAGAGCCAGTCGCGCAAAAAGCTCGACACCTTGCGCGGCTACATGATCGTCAACCTCTTCTACGAGGCTTCCACCCGCACCCGCACCAGTTTCGAGATTGCCGCCAAGCGTCTGGGCGCCGATGCGGTTTCCATCACCGCGTCCGGTTCCAGCGTCAGCAAGGGCGAATCGCTGGTGGACACGTTGAATACGCTTGCGGCCATGCGGCCCGACGCCATTGTGATGCGCCACGCGGCATCGGGCGCGCCGCATTTCCTGGCGCGGCACCTGCCCACGCCCATCATCAACGCCGGCGATGGCGCCCACGAACATCCCACCCAGGCGCTGCTCGATGCGCGCACCATCCTGGACCATCGGCCGTCGCTTGAAGGCCTGCGTGTCGCCATCATCGGCGACATCGCCCACAGCCGCGTGGCGCGCTCCAATGTACACCTGCTTTCGAAATTCGGCGCAGAGATTGTGTTGTGCGGTCCGGCCTCGCTGCTTCCCGTGGAACTGGCGCAGCTTGCTCCGGGCGTGCGGCTGACCAACGATATCCGGGAGGCCATCCAAGACGCCGACGTCATCATGATGCTGCGCGTGCAACTGGAGCGCCAGCACGAAGCCAGCTTCCCCGCCAGCGAATATTTCCGCTTCTACGGGTTGCGGCTGGAGCACCTGGATCTCGCTAAGCCGGACGCCATCGTGATGCATCCCGGCCCCATCAACCGCGGCCGCGAGCTGTCCTCCGAGGTCGCCGATTTCCAGCGCTCGGTGATCCTCAACCAGGTGGAGAACGGCATCGCCGTACGCATGGCGGTTTTGGAGAAAGTGATCGGGTAGACCATGTCCATCGTCATCAAGAACGGGCGTGTCATCGATCCGGCATCGCAGACCGACCGCGTGGCCGACGTGCTCATCGTGGAAGGCAAGATCGCCGGTGTGGCGCCCAACCTTTCCTCGCCCGGCGCGCGCATTGTGGACGCCACCGGCATGGTAGTGGCTCCGGGCTTCATCGACATGCACGTGCATCTTCGCGAGCCCGGCTTCGAGCATGCCGAAACCATCGAGAGCGGATCGCGCGCGGCCGCGGCGGGCGGATTCACCTCCATCTGCTGCATGCCCAACACCAAGCCGATTAACGACAGCGCCACCGTCACCAGCTACATCGTGGAACGGGCGCGCCGCAAGGCGGTGGTCAACGTCTTCCCCATCGGCGCCATCACCAAGGGCAGCGCCGGCGAGGAACTGGCGGCGATCGGGGCCATGAAAGCCGCCGGCGCCGTGGCCATCTCGGACGACGGCATGCCCGTAATGAACTCGCGCGTGATGCGCCGCGCCATGGAATTCGCGCGATCCTACGACCTGCCCGTGATCGACCACTGCGAGGATCTCAATCTGTCCGCCGGCGGCGATATGCACGAAGGCGCGAGATCCGTCCGCTGGGGATTGCGCGGCATTCCGGCCGCGTCCGAAGACGTTATGGTGGCGCGCGATTTGTTGCTGGCCCAGCTCACCGGCGCACGCTACCACGTGGCCCACATCTCCACGCGCAATTCCGTGGCCATGGTGGAGCACGCGCGGCGGCACGGAATCGCCGCTACGTGCGAAGCCACTCCGCACCACTTCGCGCTGTGCGACGAAGACATGGGCCCCTATGACAGCAACTTCAAAATGAAGCCTCCGCTGCGCTCCTGTGGCGACCGCGGCGCCGTGCTCGACGCCATTGCCGCCGGGGCTGTGACGGCCATTGCCACCGACCACGCGCCACATCCCGGCAGCGAGAAGATGCAGGAGTTCGAACGCTGCCCCTTCGGAATCATCGGCCTCGAGACCGCCCTCGCGCTGTCTCTCGAAGAGCTGGTCGCACCCGGCCGGATCACGCTCAACCGCATGGTGGAAATGTTCACCACCGGCCCGGATTCTGTCATGCGTCTGGGCCGCGGCACGCTGGCTACTGATGCCCCGGGCGACGTCACGGTCTTCAGTACCGATCTGGACTGGACCTACGATGTGAACCAGTCATTCTCGGCCAGCCGCAACTCCCCGTTCCACGGCCGCACCTTCCGCGGCGGCCCCGTAGCGACAGTGGTGAACGGCGAGTTGGTGTGGAGTAGGGCGTAAGTCGCGAAAGACGATTTGAGTACGGAGCCTCGTTGCACACGCCGGCGAGGGATCGACGCATCACGGGGGTAATCGCCCGGACCGCCCCCGAGGGTTCCTGGAGGAGGAATTCCTGGGCGTCTGAGTTGCCCACTTGTACGGAATGGGCGTTACTCGGCAACCGGACGCTGAATAGCCCGCTTCCGACGTAGTCCGTGGTTTCAGGGAGCGACGGCTTGCTGTGGGCCGCAGTGTTGCGTGATATGCTTGCCTCGTCGGTCTAAGGATCGGACATGCTGGGAAGCGTCGAAGATCGTTGCCGACCCACTGTAGTTGGTTAGGGGTCGGCGATTTCGCGTCAGGCCGAGCGCGATCCTTTTTGCTGACGTCAGCCTAAGGACAAGGTTAAGAACGACTGAATCGTCGAGAGGACATATGGCTAGGTCGGAGAAGACGAAGATAACCCCTGGTGCCGAGCTTCTGCCTTCGGGTGCATCGGCTCCGCTCGTCTTCATAAGTCACGATGGGCGAGACGCGGAGTTGGCCGAGGCCTTTGGCAAGCTGCTGAAGAGCGTCAGTGCCGGCATGATCAAGACGTTTCGCTCTTCCGACAAAAAGGGAACCGAAGGCATCGACTTTGGAGAGGAGTGGTACAAGCACTTGATGGCACAACTGCAGTCCACATCGGACGTCGTGTGCCTCTTCACCGAGAGAAGTCTCGACCGACCCTGGATCCTCTTCGAGGCGGGCGTAGCCAAGGGCAAACTCAACACCCCCGTCCTCGGCGTTGCTCTCGGTGTGCCTCTTAGCCGTGTGAGTGCCGGCCCGTTCTATCAATTCATGAACATGGACGACAGCGAGGGCGACCTCACGAAGTTGGTGAACCAGCTTGCTCGACGAGTACCGAATCTTGAGCTCGACAGCGACGTTGTGAAAAGCCAAGTCGCAGCCTTCAAAACCGCGGAAACGGCGCTCCTCAAGAAGCTCTCGCCCGGGACTGCCCAAGCCGAGACGAAGGACGAGGCAGATGGTAGCGCCGTTGCAAAGCTCGCCGAGGAGATGAAGGCGTTGCCGTCCCGCGTAGCGGAACGTTTGGCTGAAGGCGGAGACCCGTTCCGGCGCCGAAGGATGCGACGTTTCCACCCGATGATGTTCGATGAGCTTATGCATATGTCGGGAGAGCCTTTCGATCCAGTTGCAATCCTCATGGCGGCCAGCATCGTTCGGGATGACATGCCTTGGCTCTATGAGTTGGCAATGGAGGTGTACAGGGCCGTCAAAGCTGAGAATGTCGAGTTGATCGAGCGCGAGATGAAGAGGCTCCGTCGATTTTCGGAGGTCATGCTCCGGGGGCCGTTTATGGAGGAGTTCGGCTTCGCGAGCAAGGAGTCCCACATGTTTGCGATGGAATTTCCCAGGATGCTGGAGCACATCCTGATGCGCACTCTGGAGATGAGGAAGACGCACGCTCCGGCCCGTCGCAGGTCATCGAAGCCGGAGCCGGGCTCGGAGGCTGCTGAGTAGGTCCGCCTCGACTCGCTGGAGCGACATTGCACCGCGGGTCGGTGGACCGAGCGTTAGTAGCAGCTCCTGATCGTTGCTAGCTGGAAGCAGTCCACAAGTCCGAGAAGTCCCCGACTCACCTAAGTCTAAACGGGGATCCTGTTGCCACTCATAATCGAGCTTGAACCCGAACCTGAGTGATTGATCGCCTGGATGAAGGCAGACGCCGAACCAAGTTTTCGCCCTTTGACGATACTTACGAAGCTCGCAATGACTCCGTAGCCGAGGCTCCGCCGTCGGTAGCGGATCGCCGCTGCAATGCACTGTGAACCCACTCTTGGGCGAATCGAACTATACTTTTAGGTCGGCGAACACCTCTGCTTCGTTCCTCATCATGGGAACATGTTCGCGTGCTACGTTGGCCAAAGCAATCCCTTGAGCGTCGCTCCGGCCAGTCCACCAATTCCATCCGGACGTACAGTCGCCAGATGTTCCCCACGGTGCGTTCGCCGGAGCGCATGGCGATCACCACCGGCCTAAGAATTCCGCACGGTTCCTCATGGATTCAGACGACACGGAGCCAATCAGCCGCAGCAAGCGCCGAATCTGCTCGCCGGTCGAATAGCGGCGTTGCTGTGTCAAAACGACTCCGCAATGGTCGCGGCCGCTCGTTATCCATGCAGTGTGGATCTCGTAGAAGTCTCCGACATTGAAGGAATAAAGCGCCCGGCCTTGGGCCGTGGCCAAATGGAGGTGCTCCCCATCTTTGCGGCGGATCATTCCAGCGTCAGCGGCTGTGAAAACGTCTATTCCGCGGGATCGAAGACCCCGGACGACATCGCCGTCCATAGCATCTTCGTCTATATACAAACGAAGAAGGCTCACAGCGGTTACGCACGGGCGGGGAAAATTTGTTCCACGACGGCATCCTCAGCGGCAATGTCAGTGTCAATCTCGTCGCGGTTGGCGTGGTAGTACGCCAAGGCCGCGTGAATCTGAGCCAGCGTGAGGTGCTCCATTTTGGCGGCGATCTCTTCGGGGGCAAGACCGAGGTTGTACCACCCGACGATGCGGCGCACCGTGACACCGGTGCCGGCGATGCAGGGCCGGCCTTTGCGAATTTCCGGCGACGTCTCGATCAGAGTCCCAATATCCACAGTGGTTCGCATGCCACTCTAAGTATAGATCGCTGACGGAGGCTCGCGCACGCGGAACCCCATGGTCACCGTGGTCACCCGTCCGTGTAGTCGCCGCGCGCGGCCATCTGCTCGATGCGGGTCCAGCCCGAAAGCTGTTCGGCCAGCGCCGCCACGATCCGTTCCACCGGAACCTGCTGCCGCGCCGCAGGTTCCGTAATCTGACGGTACATCGCGTCGGGAACTGTCACCTTGAGAGTCATGGTGGCTCCCCTATCGCAAGGAATTTCCGCGGCGCGATCAACTGCATCAAGCTGTCGATGTCACTGCCGCTCAGACCTCCGTCCGTGCAGACGCGCTTGAGTGTCTGCTCATACTCGAAAGCCAGGGCGCCGCAAGGTTGATCCGCCATCGCGGATCGCCCACCAGCCGCAATACACGGACATGCCCGCCCCCCTCGGACGCGACATACCTGCCGGCGCCCACGATGAGCTGACCGTCGAAGGCTGATGGCCCTTACGTGCTATTTTGGTCACGATGCCTACGGAAAACCCTTTTCAGGATCCACTGCGGTTTGAACGCCAGGTGCCGGAGGGCGTGGTGGTCATCTTCGGCGCCAATGGGGACCTCACCAAACGCAAACTGCTGCCCGCGCTCTATCGCCTCGCCTACGACCGCAGGCTCGCCGCGGGCTTCGCCGTCGTGGGCATTTCGCGCACGCCGCTTTCCGACGAACAGTTCCGAGAGAAAATGCTCGAAGCCGTCAAACAGTTCTCCGAAGATACCACCTTCGACGCCGACGTCTGGAAAACCTTCGCGGAGGGACTGTTCTATGTGGCGGGCGATATCAACGATGCCGGCCTGTACCAGCGCCTGGCCGGGCGTCTGACCGAAATCGAAAACACCCGCCAGACCGGTGGCAGCGTCATGTTCTATCTCTCCACGCAGCCCAGCCAGTACGCCTCCGCGGCGCTGGGATTGGGCGCCGCCGGGCTTGGCAAGGGGAAGGGTTGGCGGCGACTGGTGGTGGAGAAACCGTTCGGACACGATCTGGCCAGCGCGCGCGAGTTGAGCAACCGCCTGCACGAAGTCTTCGACGAATCCGACGTCTACCGCATCGATCATTATCTGGGCAAGGAGACCGTCCAGAACATTCTGGCCTTCCGCTTCGGCAATGGCATCTTCGAGCCTTTGTGGAATCGCCGCTATGTGAACCACGTGCAGATCACGGCGGCGGAATCCATCGGCGTCGAGGGCCGCGGCGCTTACTACCAGGAGGCCGGCGCGCTGGCCGACATGATCCAGAATCACATGCTGCAGGTGATGGCCACCATCGCCATGGAACCGAGCGCCAGTTTCCGCGCCACCTCGGTGCGCGACGAGCGGTCGAAGCTGCTACGTTCCATCCGCGCCATGACGCCCGACGAGATCCGCTCCAATACCGTGCCCGGACAGTACGGCGCCGCTCGCATCGGCGGACAGGATGTGCCAGGTTTCCGGCAGGAACCAGGCGTCAGCCCCGATTCGCAGACCGATACGTATGCCGCGGTCACCTTCTTCGTCGAAAACTGGCGATGGGCCGGCGTGCCGTTTTACCTGCGCAGCGGAAAACGGTTGCCCAAGCGCGTCACGGAAATCGCCATCCAGTTCAACCCGGCGCCATTGGCTATTTTCGGCGAGGGCGATGGCGACCGTTCGCCCAACCTCCTCATTGTGCGCATTCAGCCGGAGGAAGGCATTTCGCTGAAGTTCCTCTCCAAGCGGCCCGGATCCGGAATGAACCTGCGGCCCGTCTCCATGGATTTCAACTACGGTTCCAGTTTCGGAGAGCGCTCGCCCTCGGCTTACGAAACGCTGCTGCTGGACGCTATGATCGGCGATGCCACTCTGTATACGCGGCAGGACATGGTGGAGGCGAGTTGGACCGCAGTCGAGCCGATTCAAAATGTTTGGCGCGCCACCAAATTCGATTTTCCCAACTACGACGCGGGCTCCTGGGGACCGGCGGCCGCCGATGAAATGCTGGCGCAACGCGGCCATGTGTGGAGGAAGCCATGACCCCGACCGTCAACCCCGAACGCGTCTTGAAGGAGCTCGCCGACCTGTGGATCACCCTCGGCAAGGAAGGCCATCCGGAAAGCGCCGATTCTCAGACGGGCGTGTTGCGCGCCTGCACCATGACGCTGGTGGTGGCGGCGGAACACAATGACGATTGGCCGGCCCTTGGCGAAACCATCGCGGCGTTGATGCCCGAGCACCCCGCGCGAACCATCTCCATCCGCTTGAGCGGCGCCGGAGAGCGCGCCTTGAGCGACCGTGTCTACTCGCAGTGCTGGATGCCTTTTGGCCAGCGGCGCCAGATCTGCTGCGAACAGGTGGAGATCGCCGCTTCGGACGCCGCCCTGCCCGATCTGCCCTCGGTGGTGCGTCCGCTCGCGGTTCCCGACCTGCCGCTCATCCTGTGGTGCCGCAGTCCGCGCCTGTTGGGCATGCCGGAGTTCCATGCCATCGCGGCAATGGCCCGCAAGGTCATCCTCGATAGCCAAGGCATGCCGCTTCCCGATATTGCCAGTTCCTCCGCGCGCGGTACGCTGGTGGGCGATCTGGCCTGGACCCGTATCACGCGGTGGCGGGAGACCCTGGCTCAGGTTTTCGAAAACAAGCAGAACCTGGCCCGGATGCAAGCCTTGACGGATCTCTCGGTGGAGTACGCCGGCCACTTCGGAAACACCGCGGCCTATATGGCCGCCTGGATCGCGAATGCGATTCCCACTCTGAAAATCGCCATCGTGCCCGACCCGCAATGCGATTCGCTGCGTGTCACGCTGTCCGGCGAAGGTTTGCGGGTGCAACTGGAACGCCGCCAGGACAGGCTCGTGATGACGGTCAATGGCCTCTCCCGTTGCAGCAATCTGCCGCCGCTCAACGACTATTCGCAGATGCGCGAGGAGTTGGCCATTGTGCAGCGCGACCCGGTTTTCGAGCAGGCACTGGCGCGCGCCATCCAGCTTGCGTATCCTAGCGTGTAATGAGTGTCCGTTGGCATACCTATCCGGATGCGGCCGCTACGGCTGAGGCCTGCGCGCATCACATCGTCGCGCTCCTGGAAGAAGTGCTTTCCGCGAGCGAGTTCGCCACCATGGCTATTTCCGGCGGCTCCACGCCCAAACTGATGTTTCCGAAACTGGCCGAAACGAAATTCCCGTGGAACCGCGTTCACCTGTTTTGGGTGGATGAGCGGTGCGTGCCTCCCACCGATTCCGAGAGCAACTATAAGCTGGCCCTGGAAACCCTGATCGCGCCCGGACACATTCCGCAGCGGCAGGTGCACCGTATCCATGGCGAGTTGCCGCCCGCAATCGCCGCCACGCGATACACCAGCGAGATCGGCGATTTCTTCGGCTTGGAGCCCGGCGAGTTCCCGCACTTCGACATTGTCCATCGCGGCATGGGACCCGACGCACATACCGCCAGCCTGTTTCCCGGCGATCCTCTGATCGACGACCGCGACAACATCGCCGGCTGCACCTATGTCGAGAAGTTCAAGCAGTGGCGCGTCACGCTGCTGTCGGGAACGCTGCTGGCCGCGAAGCACACCGTCTTTCTGGTCGCTGGCGCCGATAAGAAAGAGGCCGTCCGTGCAGTATTTCAGGAGGAGTACGACCCGAAAAAATATCCCGCGCAAATCGGCACACACCACGGCCGTGGCGTGACGTGGTTCCTGGACCAGGCCGCGGCGGAATTGGTGGAGTAGACGGAACCGCCCGGCTCCTGTCGACACGTTCCCCGCTTGTCCGGCTCAAACCCGATGGATTCTTTGTATCCCCGGCCAGCGGTCGAAGTCACCGTCGAAGCTCAAGATCGACCGAATACCGTGACGTTCCATAACGGCGATGTGAACCGCATCGCGGGCCGGCATCATGGCGCGATTTTGGGCGATCTCCGCGGCGCGCAAGGCCTCCGCTTTCTCTATCGCGATCACTTCGTCGACGATGCCCAACGTCACTTGGAACGCCGGTCCGATGGCTTCCCGCTTGCCAATAGCCGCGTACCGATGAAGAATCTCCCGCGGTACTTCGGCGTCGGTGACGAGGCGCCCGCCCGCTGCAATCAGGTGCTCCAAGAGGACTTGTGCTTCAGCCTTATGCGGACGTGCCGCCCGCCGAACCGCCTTCAACTTGGTTTCCGGTTCGATAGCGGGCCGGCCCGCGCGCGCTTCCCGAAGCACTCGCCGGACCCACTCGCCCAATGTCACATGGTCTCGCTTGGCCAGGCGCTGGATCTCAGCACAGATGGAGTATCGAAGCGGAGAATGAACTCCTTGCCGCCGCCCGGCCTTTAGCCCCCAACCTGCAAACGCTACACTAGTCCTCATGCTGTCCGCCCCGGAACTCGCGGCCCTGCGCGCCCGCTTCCCCATCCTTACCGAGAAAACCTACCTCTACAATTGTTCGCAAGGCGCACTCAGCGACGCCGTCGAGGGCGGCATGGATGAGTACGCCCGAAGCTGGCGCACCTCGCCGGCTCCCTGGGACGAATGGATCGGCGCCTACGAATCTCTGCGCGCTGCCTTCGCCCGCTTCATCAACGCGTCGCCCGACGAAATCGCCATCGTCACCAGTGCCTCGGCCGGCATCAACCCCATCGCCAACGCCCTCTCGTTCGACCGCCGCAATCGGGTGGTTATGGGCGAGTTCGAATTTCCCACCATGGGACACATCTGGCTGGCCCAACGGCCGCGCGGAGCCGACGTCCACTTCCTCGAAGGCGCCGGCCACGCCGTCCCGGTCGAGCGCTACCAGCAGGCCATCGACGACCGCACCTGCATCGTCCCGCTCACATGGGTTTCCTTCCTCAATGGATTCCGCTCCGATGTCGCGGCCATCACCCGCCTCGCGCACGAACGCGGAGCCCTGGTCTTCCTCGATGGCTATCAGGATTGCGGCACGCGGCCCATCGACATCAAAACGCTCGACGTCGATTTCTTCGTCACGGGCACACTGAAGTACCTTCTCGGGCCGCCGGGCCTCGCATTCCTCTACGTCCGGCGCGAACTCATCGAGACTCTCGTTCCCACCATCACCGGCTGGATGGCCCAGCGCGACGTCTTCGCATTCCGGACACAGGTGCTCGACCTTGCGCCCACCGCCCGCCGTTTCGAAAGCGGCACGCCCCCAATCCCCAATGTCTACCAGGCGCGGCCCGCGCTCGATCTGCTGGAATCCATCGGTATGCCGGACGTCGCTGAGCAAATCGAGAGCTTGACCCGGGCCTTCCTGGAGGGCGTCCGCGACCTTCGCATCGTGCCGAAGACGCCGGCGGACAGCGTCGGACCGCTGGTGGTCCTGCAATCCACCGGTTCCGCCGCCGCTATCGCCCGGCTCACCGAACGCGGCGTCCTGGCTTCCGCGCGAAGCGACGGCCTGCGCTTCGCGTTCCACGTATACAACAATATGGACGACGTCCACGCCGCTCTCGCCGCGCTTCAAGACAATCTCGATTTGATGGTGCGCTTTTGAAACCGGGACCGGACGCAATCGAACTGGGCGAGCAGCTCTCGCGCCAGCTCTCGGCCCGCCAACTCGGCATGATTGCCATCGGCGGCGCCATCGGCACCGGACTGTTTCTGGGCAGTTCGCTGGCGGTCCACACGGCCGGACCTGGCGTGGTCCTCACGTATCTCATTGGGGCCGGCATCACCCTGCTGCTGATGGGCGCACTCTCGGAGATGGCCGTGGCTCATCCCACCGCCGGGTCGTTTGGCGTATATGCCGAGCTGTACCTGCACCCGTGGGCCGGGTTCGCCGTGCGCTACACCTACTGGGCGGCCCAGTGCATCGCCATCGGCGGCGAGGCCACGGCGATCGCCATCTACTGCCAGTGGTGGTTCCCGAACACTCCCCAATGGCTCTGGATTCTGGCCTTCTCGGTAGCTCTCGTGGGCATCAACGGGGTCAGTGTGGCCAGTTTCGGAAGCTTCGAATATTGGTTCGTCATGATCAAAGTGGCGGCCATCGTGCTCTTCATCGTCTTCGGCGTGGTGCTCATATTCGGAGTGGGACTGGCCAAGCCCGTGGGCTTTTCCAACCTGACGGCCAACGGCGGCTTCCTGCCGGCCGGCTGGCGCGGTGTGTGGATGGCCCTGGTCTTCGTGATTTTCAGCTACCTCGGAAGCGAGGTGGTCTCCGTGACCGCGGGTGAAGCCAAAGACCCCGAGACTGCCGTGCCTCGCGCCATGCGTGGCATGGTCCTCCGGCTGATTTTGTTCTATCTGGGCGCCATCGTGGTGTTGGTTACCATTGTGCCCTGGAACCAGATCCAGCCCGGTTCCGGCGTTACGGCGAGCCCTTTCGTGAAAGTCTTTCACCTGATTGGCGTGCCCGCCGCCGCGCATGTGGTGAACTTCGTGGTGATCACCGCCGCCGCTTCCAGCATGAACTGCAACCTCTACCTGGTAAGCCGCATCATGTTCTCGCTGGCGCGCGGCGGCTACGCCCCGGCCGCTTTCGGACGGGTCTCCGCCCGCGGCACTCCCGTACCGGCATTGCTGGCCTCGGCCGTGGGGCTGGCGCTCGCCATCGTGGTCGCGCTACGCAACCCGGGAGGCGCATTCGTCTACCTGTTCGGCGTTTCACTATTCGGCGGATTGTTCGTGTGGTTCATGATCTTCGTGACGCACCTCGCCTTCCGTCCCAAATGGGAAGCCTCTGGCGGACGCCGTCTGCCCGTCCGCATGATCGGCTATCCGTTCACCTCGATCCTGGGCGCGGCTGCAATGGCGGCCATCGCCGCCACCACCTGGTGGGTGGAAGGCATGCGTGTAACCCTCATAGCCGGCATCCCCTGGCTGGCCGTACTCACGGCCGCATACCTTCTCTTGAAAAGGAGAGTCAAAGCCTGATGCAAAACAGCATCCTCGCTCAATTCGCGCAGGCCCTGGCCGCCGGAGCGATCCGTGTGGTCGATCTCACTCAGCCCCTGGCGGACGCCACCGCCATCATCCAGTTGCCGCCCGAGTTCGGCAAGACGTGGCCGTTCCGCCTGGAAGAGATCTCGCACTACGATAGCCGCGGACCCGCCTGGTACTGGAACAACTTCTCCTGCGGCGAACATACTGGTACGCACTTCGACGCGCCGGTCCATTGGGTGACCGGCAAGGATTATCCGGCCAACGCCACCGACAGCATCCCGGTGGAGAGGTTCTTCGCGCCGGCCTGCGTGATCGATGTTTCGCGCGAAGCCTCCGCCGACCCCGATTTTCTGCTGACGCAGCAACACGTGGAAGCCTGGGAATCGGTTCACGGACGAATCGAGCCCGGCTCCTGGGTGCTGATGCGCACCGACTGGTCCAAGCGCACCGGCGCGGAGGCGATCCTCAACATAAAGGAAGACGGTGCGCACGTCCCCGGTCCGCATCCCGGCCTGGTCCCGTTCCTCGCCCGCGAGCGCGATGTCATCGGATGGGGCTCCGAAGGGGTGGGTACCGATGCCGGCCAGGCCTTTCGTTTCCAGCCGCCGTTCCCGTGCCACAGCATCATGCACGGCAGCAACAAATTCGGTCTGGCGAGCCTGGCGAATCTCGACCAGTTGCCGCCCAAAGGCGCCATTCTGATTACGCCGCCGCTCAAGATCGTCAACGGCTCCGGCAGTCCATGCCGCGTATTGGCGCTGGTCTGAGAGTCTGCCAGCTCCGCGGGGCAGATCGCGGCTGCAAGCCGGGCTTCTCATACCGTCTCAGCGCCGCGTTGTGCGCCCGCGCTATTTCCCGATCCAACCGGGAGGGCGCTTCCCCAGGAACGCCGAAATGCCCTCCTGCGCATCGGCGGCCACGGCGTTCAGCGACATCACTTCCTTCGCATATGCGTACGCCTGGGGCAGATCCAGATCGATTTGCGTATAGAACGCCTGCTTTCCGATACCGGTCACCAAAGGGCTGGCCTCGGCCACTTTGGCGGCAAGCTGACGGGTAACGGTGGCGAGCGCCGTGGCGGGAACCACCTCATTGACCAGCCCCCAATCGGCGGCGGTCCGCGCGTCCACCGGTTCTCCCGTCAGCAACATCCGGAAGGCGCGTTTGCGGCCGATGGCTCGTGTGAGGGCCACCATGGGCGTGGTGCAGAAGAGGCCGATCTTGACCCCCGGCGTGGCAAACCAGGCTTCTTCAGCCGCGATCGCCAGGTCGCAGGAGGCTACCAGTTGGCACCCGGCCGCGGTGGCGACCCCTTGCACCTGTGCGATTACCGGTTGCGGAATGGCTGCAATCTTCATCATCAGTTCGCAGCAAACGTCGAAAATCAGCCGGTATTCGTGGATGTCGCGGCCGGTCATTTCGGAGAGGTCGTGGCCGGAGCAGAATGTCCTGCCGGCGGCGGCCAGGATAACGGCGCGGATCTGGTTGTCGCCCGAAATCTCGTCCAGGCAGGCGATCAATTCGCGCATCAGGCCCAGTGACAGGGCATTGCGGCGCTCGGGACGGTTCAGCGTGACCACCGCGGCCGCGTCTTCACGGGTGACGGAAAGGCTCTCGTAGTTCATAATCGGCGCCTCTACGATCGTAACGAAGTTTGCTGTGCACAATGGTTTGCAATCGGGTCCGGGTCTCTGATAGTATTTAGGTGGCAGGTCGGAATCCTCTCCTTGAAGTGCCGCCAATCCATCCAACGGAGTAAAGATAATCACTGAATGAGCTTCACCGTATTTCTTGGCAACCTCCCTACATGGGTCACCGCCGATGACATCAAGCAATGGCTCGCCGCGGAAGATCTCGTGGCCGATGCCGTAAAGGTGATCCGCAACCACGAAACGCAAGAATCGAAGGGCTTCGCTTTTGTCGAAGCACCCACCGCCGACGAAATGGCCTCCATTATCCGCCGTTTCGATCGCGCACCCCTGGAAGACCGGTTACTTCGGGCCAACCCGGCGCAACCGCCCAAAGGCAAGGACGCTCCGCGCGTGCCTCAACCGGCCGGCGCCGCCTCGCCCAGTGTTATTGCTAGTGCTAGTGCTACTGCTAGTGCGCCACGCGTCCAGCCGAGACCAGACCGCAAGCGGCGCGGCGGCAGGGAGCGGGACCAGACCCCGCGCAGCGCGTTCGCTACTGAATTAGCCAAGGTTTTATAATTTAGGCTCTGTACTCTCGCGCGAGCCGCTCTTCGGACGTGCTCGCGGGGCACACTTTTCGTTCCACACCTGTGAAGGGAAATCACATAGATCTCCCCTCATCCATCCTCTTTCCAATCATTTATAATTGGTAGCGTGCGTGCACTTGGCGGCCATATGAAGCTCGCTTGGCTGGGGTGTCTGGTGTTCGGTGGAATACTTGGCGCGGAGGCGCTGCTGGCGGGATCTCAAGATTCGGAGTTCAACGTCAACAATCGCTATACCGTGGAAGCGGTCCTCGTGAACGGCGACGGCTGGACCACCGATCCGGTGACGGACCATGGCGAAAAGATCAGTTCGCCGTTGCGCAAGGACATGGTGGCGATTATCGGAGAAAAGCTGAACCCGGCAATCCTGGACGATCTGGCTCACCGCCTTCGGAAGGAATTCCACGCGCGCGCCGTGGAGCACCAGATTCTTCGCGGCCATACTCCCGAATGCGTCCAGGTGGTGTTCGACGTCCAGGTGCGGCCCACCCGATTTGACGTAGCGGTCCCCAAGTTTCTGTACCAGGCGAAGCAGGGGTGGAGCGGCGCGGTTGAGGGCGCCGCCACCACGAAGCACAACAGTTTTACGTTCGGCCTGGTGAGCGATGGCGATGAACTGGTGGAGCGCTATAGCGGTCTTACGGCGCGCTACCAAAATACGTCCCTAGGCTCGGATGGGGTGCAATTCGCGTTTGAATACGGTACTTTCCACGAGCAGTGGAACAGCAGCAGCGTGGCGGCGGCTTCGCCCCTCAGCACCGATCTGTACCGGTCACGACAATACTTCGAGCCGGAGGCGACCTTCCGACTCGCCAAGCCGCTGCGCCTCACCGTCGGCGCCAGCTTCGAAAACTTTCAGGATCAGAACCCCGGTGCGCCCACCGAATGGGCGAACGCCGCTATCACCTCCCTGCGGTATCATCAGAGGACCGAGGGTTCCGATTCGATGCAGGATTTCGACGCCGGCTACGACCTGCGCCTGGCCACCAAATCTCTGCACAGCGATCTGGCCTATTCGCGGCACCACTGGGAATTTCGCTATACTCTGACGCATGGCAAGCAGGTTCTGATCGAAGACGCTACGGCGGGAATGATCTACGGCCAGGCGCCGCTATATGAGCGTTTCGTACTAGGCAACAGCAGTACTCTGCGGGGATGGAACAAGTTTGAACTCGATCCGCTCGGTGGTAACCGAATGATCCACAACACCGTCGAATATAGATACGGCGCGTTCCAGCTCTTCTACGATTCGGGAGCCATTTGGGACAGCGGGCAGGCTGTTGAGGCCAGAAGCTCGGCCGGTGTGGGTCTGCGGCAGGGACCGTTTTCGGCATCGATCGGCTTTCCTTTGCGCGAAGGACACATCGATCCGATCTTTATGTTGGGCATGAATTATTGATGGCGCACAAAGCGCGGGATAACGGGATCAGCCGACGAAGCTGGCTTCTGGCCGGTCTCGCTCTTGCTCTATTCTGCGCCAGCGCCGCCGACGAACTGAAACCTCCCCGCTTCGACGGCGACAATTTACAGCCGGCTTTGCCCAATCTTCACTTCCTGACCGGCAAGCCGCTCGAACGGCTGAATAGCGGAAATACGGTGGCCTTCGTGGCGCAGGTCACCCTGTTCACCGACGATTGGCACACCACCATTAAGTACAGCCCCATCCAGAGATTCATTCTCAGCCGGGACATCTGGAACGAGACCTTTAAGGTAACCATTCCCACGCTCACACCGCACGACCGGGTCGGACTGACCGTCGCCCAGGCGGAATCCTGGTGCCTGGAAAACATTGTCATCAGCGCGGCGGAAGTGCCCAAGGACAAACCCTTGTGGCTCCGGTGCAGTCTGCGGACGGTCCATCAGGACGATCTATCCCGCGTGGTCGGCGACAAAGGCATCAGCTTCCTGACCATCGTCGAGTACCTCAGCCGCAAGGCCGGCGCCAGCGAACCGGAGTGGATCTTCACAACCCCGCATTCCTTCCGTCTGCAAGATCTTCCCCGCCAGATCTTCGGCCGAACGCGAATCTGGTGAACCGCCTCCGCAACAGGCTGATTCTGGTCTTCGTGACCGCAACTCTTGTACCCTTGATCGGCACGGTGTGGATTACCACCTACCTCATGCGCGTCGACCAGAGCGTCGGCGCCGCTTCGTCCACCCTGGCATTGAAGGCGGCGGAGCAACTCAAGCAGACCAGTCTCGCTTATTTCCGGCTCGCCAAAGACGATTTGAAGCGCCGCGCGCAGTCGGGAGAAGTGATCCCTCAGCGGTATCCGGCATCCGATCTCGCCCGGTGGCCGGAAGTGGTGAAGGACTTCGCCGAGGGCGGCGCCTCCGAGCGTTTCGACGCCATGGGCGACCAGGGAAACAGTCTGGAGTACCTCGTGAAACACGGAGACGATGTGTGGGCCTACTCCATGCGCATCGAAATCCCTCTGAACACGGTGAGCGAGGCGATCGGTCAGGCCAGTCTTCCGGACCAGGTCACCCACAATTACGACCTGCTGCGCGCCTACAGCGTGTTGGCTGCGGCCATCTGGCTGGCGTCGCTCGGGATACTGGTGTTTCTGGCTCATCGCATCAGCCAGCCCATCCAGAGACTGACCCGGGGCTTGGCGGAGATGGCTTCGGGCGACCTCACGGTGCGCGTGAATTCTCAGCGCGACGATGAAGTCGGCCGGGCCATTCAGGCATTCAACGATATGGCGGACAAGCTGAAGGACAGCACCGAGCGCCTGGTCTACCTGCGGCAACTCGAGAGTTGGCAGGGCCTGGCCCGCAAGACCGCGCACGAGGTGAAAAACTCGCTCACGCCCATCCGCCTTACCGTGGAAGAGATGCTGGCCCGCTACGACGATGCCGACCGCGCGTTCATGGAACAGGCCACCCAGATTGTGGTGGATGAGATCGAAACCCTGGAGCGCCGGGTGCGCGCCTTTTCGCAATTCGCCACCGAACCGCCCGTGTCCCTCGCGGCACTGGATGTGAATTCGCTGCTACAGGAGCGCATCGCATTGTTGCGCGCGGCGCATCCCGAAGTGACTTATGAATGCCGTTTGGAGGATGTGCCCCAAGTGTTGGCGGACCCTGACCTTGTAAAGGGAATCCTCACCAATCTGCTGGAAAACGCAGCAGACGCCGCAGGCCACGGCGGGCGCATTCTGGGGACGACCGCGGTGGACCACGAAAAGGTGGCCATTGAAGTGCACGATTCCGGTCCGGGCTTGAGCGAACAGGCGCGGGCTTCGCTGTTTCAACCCACGATTTCGTTCAAGAAAAGAGGCATGGGACTGGGGCTTTCGATCGCTCGCAAGAGCGCGCTGCTGTCGGGCGGAGACATTGTGGTGGTGAAAGGAGAAATGGGCGGCGCCGGATTCCGCGTGCTGCTGCCCGTTGCGACAAATGGCTTCCAAGCGCGTCCTGATCGTGGATGACGAAGAGAATATCGGCCGCTCCCTGCGCATGATCCTGGAACGCGAAGGGTACGCGGTCAACGTGTGCCGGTCGGTGGCGGAGTTCGGCCGCCACCCCGATTTCCAGCGCGCCGACGCATACCTGTTCGACATGAAACTGCCGGACGGAAACGGAATCGACCTGTTGCGGTCGGTGAAGCAAAACGGCGGCTCCGCCCCGGCCGTCATGATATCCGGCCATGGCACCATCGCCGATGCCGTGGAGGCCACCCGCGCCGGCGCCTTCGATTTCCTGGAAAAACCCCTCAGCCGCGACCGCGTCCTGCTGGCGGTGAAGAATGCCATGGAGCACTCTTCGCTGCGCCAGGAGAACGAACGCCTGCGCGAACTCGTGGTATCGAACGCGCCGCGTATGATCGGAAGCAGTCCCGCGTGGCAGCGCGCCGTGGAACAGGCCACCATGGCCGCCCGGTCGGACGCCCGCGTGCTGCTGATCGGCGAATCCGGCACCGGCAAGGAACTGCTGGCGGCGCATATCCACAACTCCAGCCCCTTTGCCTCCGGCCCGTTCGTCAAAGTGAACTGCGCCGCGATTCCCACCGAATTGCTGGAGACGGAGCTTTTCGGGCACGAGAAGGGCTCCTTCACCGGCGCCACCGCTTCGCGCCGCGGCAAGTTCGAGATGGCCGATGGCGGCACCATTTTCCTGGACGAAGTGGGCGACCTGTACGGCCCCTCGCAAGCCAAACTTCTGCGCGTCCTGCAGGAGGGTGAGTTCCACCGCGTGGGCGGCGAGCAGATTATCCATGTCAGCGTGCGCGTAGTGAGCGCCACCAATCGCGATCTGACCGCCCTGGTGTCCCAGGAGAAGTTTCGCGAGGACCTCTACTACCGCCTGAGCGTAGTGCCCATCCGCGTGCCCGCGTTGCGCGAGAGACCGCACGATATCCGCCTGCTGGCGGAGTATTTCCTGGACGACTTTTGCTCCCGCAACAACTTCAAGGCGAAGAAACTCGACGAGACCGTCTTCGCCATGCTGGAGAGCTACCACTGGCCGGGCAATGCGCGCGAACTGCGCAATGTGATCGAGCGCATGGCCATCCTGACGCAGGGTGAACGGCTGACGCGCGAATCCATCCCTGTCGAGATCCGCGTACAGCGCGACCCCGGTCCGAAATCGACCATCCAGGAAGCCCGCGAATCCGCCGAGCGCGAGCACATTCTGCGCGCGCTGGAACAATCCAACTGGAACGTATCCGGGGCCGCGCGGGCACTCGGGATGGAACGTACCAATCTGCACAAACGGATCCGCGCGCTGGGACTAAGCCGGGGAAAGTAACTTCCGGCACACCTCAACATACACGGCGATGTTGGGTACCGGGTTTTCCCTAATACCATCTGTTAATTCCGTTTGTATCCTGTACGGAACACCACGCCCGGCGTCTGCCAGAGCTTTTCGTCGGAACTTTTCCCGCCAAAAGGGTTAATCAAGAGTAGATGGGCCGGTGTTACGAGTTCGGGTCCACATGACACCGGTATCTGTGTAAGTAAATGCGCCGCAGCCAGCCATGTGGGCTGGGGCTCTAAAGGTATACCTTAAGGAGTTCCAATTTATGGATCGAAGACAATTAGTAGCTATCCCCGGGATTGCGATGCTCGTCGCGGGCCGGGCACTCAGTCAAACAGCGGCGCCGAACGAAGGAACTGTGGCGCGTACGTCGAGAAAGGCCCTGCTCAAACACAGCGGCTCAAAGTCCGCTTACAAGTTTCCGACCAGCGCGGCCAAGCAGACGAGGTATTTGAACAGTCTTACGGCTCTGCTGTCACTCACGCCTGCCCAGCAGCAGCAAGCCGCCGCCATTTTCGGAAATGCCACCGGCGTGCAGACTACGGTTCACACCAATTTGAAAGCCGCGCGCAAAGCGCTTCGCGATGCCGTTCAGGCTAACGACACCGGCAGCATCTCCCAGGCATCGGCGGCGCTGGGCGCACTAACCGTCCAGCACATCTCCAACGGGGCACTTGCTCACGCGGCGTTCTACCAGCTTCTCACCCAGAGTCAGCAAACCACGATGTCCAAACTCCTGGGCTGACCGATCGATAGCACTTAGGGTCTGTAGCCGCGATCGGCCTCGGCCATCGATTCCAAGCTATTATGTCCGTCAATTCCCGCGCACTATTCCTGCTGGCAATCGCGTTCTCCGTAGTTCCGGCCGCTTCGGCGCAAACCCAAGCGATTCCCTTCTTCGACGATACGGTAGTCCAGCAGATCAACCTTACTGTGGGTGCGAGCGACTGGGCCTCTCTGCTTCAGAACTATGAGTCGGACACCTACTATAGCGCCTCGTTTACCTGGAACGGCATCCTCGAAGAAGTGGGTATCCGCCAGCACGGAGATGCCAGCCGGAGTCCGATCAAACCTAACCTGGACATAAATTTCGCATACTACGCCAACGCACAAACGTTTCTTGGCCTTCCCTTTATTCTTTTGAAGGCGAACAACGAGGATCCCTCCAATCTGGCCCAGTGGCTCTCCATGAAATTCTTCCGGATGATGGGCTTCGCCGCGCCGCGCCAGTCTTTCGCGCAACTCTACGTGAATGGCCAGCTACTCGGCTTTTACGAGATCGTGGAGCACGAAGACGAGACGTTCTTGCAGAGAAACTTTGGAGAAAGCGGAGGATATCTTTACGAATGGCAATACGTGGTTTCGACCGGCCCCACGGGCGCTCCGGTTTTTTACGAGTTTCAAAATCTCGGCAACGACCCATCTTTGTACGCGCCCTTCCTGAAGCTCAAAACCAACCAAACGGCTCCCGGCCTGCAAACGTTCTGCAATCTGGTACAGGCGATCAACCAGCCATCGAGTTCGACGTTCACGGATGCGGATTTCATTGCCGCTCTCTCGCAATATATCGACCCGAAGTCTTTCCTGACGTTCGCGGCCACGGAGAACGTGCTGTCCGAGGCGGACGGATTGGTGGGAGGCATCGTCGGGATGAACAACTTCTATCTCTACCAATTCCAGGGAACCACGTTCTATCAGTTGATACCCTGGGAGGAGGATCTGGACTTTTCTAGTTTTACGGAGGACGTCATGCAGGGCTTCACGCTGCCCCCGAACATTAATGTCCTGGCGCAACGCCTGGTGGCCATTCCGGTATACCTGAATTTCTATCTCGGCCAGGTCTCCAAGGCGGCCAACCTGTTGGGAGGTACGGGCGGTTGGGCGGACACCGAGATCACCAATGAATACGCGGTGATCGATGGCGCGGCGTCCGACGATCCGAACAAGCAGTGCATCTTGAACGGAGCACTGTATTCGTGCGGAACCGCGGCTTTTCAGAGTGAGGTTCTGTATTTGCATGGGTTCCTGGCCGGTCGATCCCCCTTCGTCCTGCCGGAAGTGCAGGCTGACGGGTTCCAGCCGGTCGCGAGCGACCCGCAGATCTCCACGGTGGCGCTGGCCGCGCCGACCGATATTCAGATTTCCATGGCGGCGATCGCCGCTCCGCAAGGGCAGACCGCTCCCGGCGCCCTGGTGAACGTCCACGGCGCGAATCTAGGGCCGGCGGCTCAATCTTCCAGCAACCCCCTGCCTCGCTCGCTCGCCAGTACTTACGTCGCGGTGGAGGGTGTGCGCGCGCCGCTGGCGACCGCGTCGACGGGGCTGATTGAGCTACAAATGCCGGGAGACCTGCCGGCGGGCACTGCCAACCTAGTCGTTTCCGTGGCTGGCGAGATGAGCAATACGTTCGTTAGCACCTTACAGACCGCCGTACCCGCGATTCTGGCAATCGTCCACCAGTCCGATGGCTCCGCGGTGAGCAGTTCCCATCCCGCTGTCGCGAACGAAGTATTATCCGTTTATATGGCCGGCCTGGGAGCGGTCAACACCGGCTTGACCTTCGGAGCCCCAGCCCCCGCGAGTCCACCGGTCGCCACCCTGCTCATACCCCAGGTGACTCTCGGAAGCGCGCCGCTGAGTGTCGTCTTCGCGGGGTTATTTCCCGGAATTATCGGGCTCTACCAGGTGACGGTCGAGATGCCTGCCGACCTGCCGGAAGGCAGTTCCGCCGACTTGGCCGTTAGTGTAGGCTCACCCTCCGCGTCCACGCCGATCGCAATCAGATTGGCTTCGCGATCATCGGTTCCCATCCTGCCAGGCCGGAAGCATTAGGCCGCCAATCCGGGCGTCGGAAAGCCCGGTTTCTTGGCCTTTAGTACTATGCGATAGTACTGGTCCATTACTGAACACTCCCCCCAAGATTGGCCCGCTCAGTCCCCCAAAGGACCTTCTAACGCAGAACCCCGCAATGATACACTTCGCTTTGTGCCGCCCCTCACGCTACGTCCGAAAGATGCCATCGGAGATCGGTACAAAGGCTGTGGTCTGCCACAATGGGTCCGGTAGAAGAGGATACCTCCGGGGCGATTTCAACGGGCTTTACGGCTTTCAACCGGAGAGCCTTTCTTCGGCTGGCGTCCGCGGCTGCCGCACTCTCGATTCCCCGTCTGGCGCGCGCCGCAACGCTGGTGCGGCAACCATACCTGCAAAACGTTCAGGCGGATCGCGCTTCCGTGCTTTGGACCACTCAGGACGCTGGCGCCGGAGCCGTCACCCTGACCGGCCCGGATCGGAGTTCCATAACCGTTCCAGCCACCATGACGGGCTTTCAACCCTCCGATACCCAGCTTCCCGCGGCGTTTTACCAATATCAGGCCGATTTCACGGGCTTACAGCCGGGAACGCATTACAGCTACCAGGTAACGGTCAGTGGACAGGTTTTGGCTTCGGCCTCCGCTTCGGATCCCGCCCACTTCCGATTTCGCACGGCGCCGGCGGCCGATTCGGAAAGGTTTTCGTTCTTGGTATTCGGTGACAGCGGAGCGTGCTCGTCGGAGCAGCAGACTCTGGTCCAATTAATGGCTGCCGAGCCGGATGTGTCGATGGTGGTTCACGTGGGAGATCTGGCGTACCCGGATGGAACGTTCGCCGAATTCGAGACCGCCTATTTCGGCATGAACGCCCCCCTCATGAACAGGACTCCGTTCTTTTCGACTCCCGGCAATCATGAATACAACACCGGCCTTGCGGCGCCGTACCTTGCCGGCATTGCCGTGCCCCAGTGCGGTACTCCGGCTGCGAACCTGGGCCGGTATTACTCGTTTAATTGGGGCAACGCCCATTTCGTCTCGCTGGATTCGAATCTGCTTGCGATGTCCAGTTCCGCCCAGATGCTTGCCTGGCTGGATGCCGATCTCGCGGCGACGGACCGGTACTGGCGCATCGTCTTTCTTCACCACACGCCCTACCCGACTGGCTTTCATCTGGGCGATCCCGTTTGCGCGGCGGCGCAACAGTTCGTCAACCCCATTGTGGAACGGCATGGAGTCCAGTTGGTGCTGGCGGGACACGAACACGGCTACGAACGCACATACCCCTTGGCGGGCAACCAGCCGGTGGAGTCTTCGGGACCTTCTACCACGTATATCGTGACCGGCGGCGGCGGGGGTGCGTTGGAGTCCGTGGGCGCGTCCGCGCAATGCGAATTTTCGGTAGAGGCTTTTAACTATTTACGTGTGGATGTGGATGGAGAAGCGCTCACCCTCACCGCGATTGGAGTCGATGGCGGCGAGATCGATCAATTCGCCCTGGGGACCTCAAGTGGAGTGGCGGTCCACAGCGTGCTGAGTCTGGGAGATTACACCTCAGGCATCGCGGCCGGCTCCCTGGTCGCTATTTCCGGGCGCAATATGGGCTTGCGAAGCGCGGCGAGCGAGGGCTATCCGCTTCCAATGGGACTGAGCGGTGTCGCGGTGACGGTTAGCGGCCTAGCGGCGCCATTGCTGCATGTGTCCGCCAGCCAGATCCACGCTCAAATACCCTACGGGGTTTCCGGCCCCGCGGTATTGGAAGTAACTACCCCGAATGGCGTCGCCTCGGCTAATATAACCGTATCGCCGACGGCGCCCTCGTTACTGGCGATTGTGTCGCGCAAAACCCCTTTTTCGATGGTCAATCCCGCCCGGCCCGGAGAGGAAATCTCCCTCTATCTGACTGGTCTGGGTGAAGTCCAAGGCGGCATCGGATCCGGGCGGCCCGCGCCCAAAGCTTATGTTCCGGTGATTGCGCCCATAGAAGTCTGGCTCGGTCACACACTCCTTCGGCCATTGTCTTGCGGCTTGGCGCCAGGCCTCGCCGGCGTATACCTGGTAACCATCGCGATCCCCCGGGATCTACCGGACGGAGTATACGCCCTTCAGGTTGTCGCCGGAGGTGTTAGCAGCCGTCCCGCTAACCTGGATGTTGTCTCAACCGGCCGGGGGTACCGCAATGGCCGCGCGCTCTCAAACGTGAGAACGCGAGTTTCCTGAAACCTGAGTTGGGGCAGTCATTGGCCTACCGGGGCAAACGGTAGATCTCGTAGACCGCCGTCTCGTTTGGTATGGTCGGAGGTGGCAGGTTCGCGACTTTGGGGCAACGCCATCCGCGATTCCAAATGACACCCTCCAATCGACATCCGGAGCCGGCTGGGCGCGGTCCGGTCCGCTGGCGTAGCCCCGCCGTGGGCATCCTTCTGACAGTCTATTTCGCCTGGTTCGCACGGACCACCTTGTGGGCTCACCTTCCCCCCGACGAGCTGATGAATATCCACTACTACTGGAGCTTGCCGCGCTGGCAGCAAGTGCTCGGACCCCTGATGGTATGGAGTCCTCTCTACCGCCCGATGGCCGCCTGGTTCCTGTTGCCCGTCCTGGCTGGTTTCGGCTTGAACCCGGCGGCGTTCCGCGTGGAGATGCTCGCGCTCCTGCTGGCCACTGTGTTCCTGATGTACCGTTTGAGCCTGCTGCTGCGGAGTGGCGAGCGCGCGGCTTTCTTGACCGCCCTGATCGCCTGCTACCATGTCGGCATCAATGGTATCTATTATCAGACTCAGTTCATCTACGACGTTCTGTGCGGTTTCTTCTTCGTGGCCGCGCTGCTCTACTATGTGAGCATCCGCGACCGCGGACGGATTCCCGGATGGAAGCAGGTCACAATTTTCCTCGGCCTTATGCTGGCCGCGCTGGACTCCAAGGAGATGGCGCTCACCCTCCCGGCCGTGCTCCTGTTCTACGAGTGTTTCTATCATGCGCCGGTGCCGTTGTGGCGTCCCCAACTTCTCGGTAAGTGGCTGCGCGGCCCGGGCCGATCGGTGGCCGCGGGCGCCTGCCTCAACCTGGTCTTTCTATACGGGCGGATCGCGGCAAAAGACGGTCTGATCCACGTCCCTGGTTACGGACCGAAATTATCGATGGCCCGTGTCTGGGACTTTCAGATTCACGCCTTTGCCGACCTGTTCCAAAAGTGGGAGTATTTCGGCCGCGCGGGCGTGGTGGCGCTGTGGATCGCGATGTTTTGCCTGGCATGGCGCCGCCCCCGTCCGGTCCTGCGGTTTTCCTGTATGTTTCTTCTGGTGGCGCCTCTGCCCATCGAATTCCTGATCGGGCGTAGCGGAGCTTGCCTGTACATCCCGATGTTGGCCTGGGCGCTCTTCGTGACGGTTGTGTTCGTGGACATTGCCGACGGCTTGGCCGGCTTCCTGGCCGGCGAACCGGGCCTTCGCCGGGTGGGCCGCGCCGGGATCTCCGCGGTTTTGGTCATCGCGGCCCTCGTCTACTGGGTACATCGGAATGCCGACCTCAAGAAGGACTATGCGGACCCCGGCGCGGCCGACATTTCCCCGATGACCTGGGATGCCATCCAACAAATGAAGGCGTTCCCTCTCCACGTCAGGCCGCGCAGCACCATGGTATTTCTGAACGACCCGTTCGGAACCTGGGACATGTTATTCATAGCGGACCTGGTGTTTCGCGAGCGCACGCTGACCGTCCGTCTGGCACGGAAGACACCCATGACTTCGGAGGAAATCGCCAAGGCCGATTACGTATTCGACTACCGCGACGGCCGGCTGGTGCAAGTGCGGTAAGCGTCCCCTACAAACAGCCAATCACCGCGTCCGTAAACTCCCTCGTGGACGCCGTGCCGCCGACATCGCCGGTCAGGCGCCGCCCCTCCGCGTAGACCCGGTAAATGGCCGCGTGTAACCGGGCCGAGGCGTCGCGCTCACCCAGGTGCGCCAGCATCAGCACGGCCGACTGCATGAGCGCCGTAGGATTGGCCAGACCTTTGCCGGCGATGTCCGGAGCGGTGCCGTGGACCGCTTCGAAAATCGCGTGGTGGTCGCCCAGGTTGGCGCCGGGCACAATGCCGAGGCCGCCCACAAGGCCGGCCGTCAGGTCTGAGACGATGTCGCCGTACAGATTCGGCAGCACCAGGACGTCGAACGTCTCCGGGCGCATCACCAGTTGCATGCAGGCGTTGTCGACGATCATTTCCTTGTATTCGATCTCGGGAAACTGCGAGGCCACGTGGCGGCAACACTTCAGAAACAGGCCGTCGCTGAGCTTCATGATGTTGGCCTTGTGAATCGACGTGACCTTCTTCCGTCCCTCGCGCCGCGCCCACGTGAAAGCCGCGCGGGCAATCCGCATGGACGCATGTTCGGTGATGATCTTGAGGCTTTCCACCACGCCCGGCACTACTTCGTGTTCCAGGCCGGAGTACAGGTCTTCGGTGTTTTCGCGGAAGATCGCCAGGTCGAGCGCCAGGTCGCTATAGCGGGTCTTCAGTCCGGGCAGCATGCGCACCGGCCGGAAATTGGTGTAGAGGCCCAACTTCTTGCGGAGAGCCACGTTAATACTCTGATGGCCGCCGCCGATGGGTGTGGCCGTCGGACCCTTCAGCCCCACGTGCGTGATTTCGAGCGACGCAAAAACGTCGTCGGGCAGCAACTGTCCGGTTTCCGCGAACGCGGTGGCGCCGGCCTCCACCCGCTCCCAATCGATCGCAATACCCGTCGCGTCCAACGCGTGTACGGTAGCTTCGGCCACTTCGGGTCCGATCCCGTCGCCCGCAATGAGAGTCACCTGGTAAGCCATCACCGCTATTATAGAAGTTGAGGCATCCTTGATTCCGGATTGGGCCGCGGAACGCCGTGAAATGGTGGACAGCCAGTTGTGCCGGCGAGGTATCGGCGACCCTCGCGTGTTGCGCGCCATGGGCCAAGTTCCACGCGAGGAGTTCATGCCGGCGGAGCTGCGCATGATGTCGTACCGCGACGACCCCGCACCTCTCGGCTACGGCCAGACCATTTCGCAGCCCTATATGGTGGCGTTGATGGCCCAGGAGTTGAAACTGACGGGAACCGAAGCGGTGCTCGAGGTGGGCGCCGGAAGCGGGTACGCGGCGGCGGTCCTGGGCGTGCTCGCGCGCGTGGTGGTTTCGATCGACATTGTGCCGGCCATGGCGCAGTTGGCCCGCGAGAATCTTCGCCGTACCGGCCGCGACGTCAATGTCATGGTGCTGGAGGGCGACGGTTCTCTCGGTTACCCGGACCTGGCTCCGTTCGATGCCATCTCGGTGGCCGCCGGCGCTCCGGATCTCCCGTCCACGCTGCTCGCCCAGCTCAAGGATCCCGGCCGCCTCGTCATCCCAGTTGGGAAGCTGGACGACCAGGAACTGCGCGTCGTGCGAAAGGCCGGCGGCCGAACCGAATCCCGCGTGTCCACGTTGTGCCGTTTCGTCCCGCTGCGCGGCGGCGAGGGCTGGAGCTGAGATGCGCCTGCGCACCGCCCAGGACCGTCTCAAGGTGGAGCACAGCATCATCGATGGGGTGCGCGCCATCCTCGAAAACGTACTGGCGGCCAATCCCGAAATCCGCTCGATTATCCCGGGCGTGATCCGGCCGGTGCGCGATGCCCGGGGCAAGGTAAAGGTGCGGGTGACGGTTCCCACGCAGAACGGTTGGAAGGCGATTGCCCTGAGCGGCGGCGCGCGTCAGGAACTCTTCGTCAGCACGGAAATGAGCAAGGAAGCATTGGAAACGGCTTTTGAGAAGGCGGGGGCCGTGGTGGGGTGAGTGGCAGGGGTTTCATTGGCGAGTCCAACCAACGCGGAGCCACTCAAATGATGGGGCGCACCAACTGCTTCACCAGTTGACAATCCACGTGTTGGGTCAACGTCTCTCGCGCAAGCGCTCGCTCATCCTCGGTTATCAGGACGCACTCGTGTTGCCGCGCCAACTGAATCAAACCGGTATCGGATGCACCAATTCTAGGCAGGCACCCTTCGAAGTCCTGGTCGGCAGCGAGGTCCAGTAACCGAATGTGCGCTCTTTGTCCTGTCTGTCCCGTTAGCACGAGATCATTCTGTATTGGAGCGGCGAAGATGATGCTTCATCGCCGAAGGCGCCGGAATTGGCTGGATGTGCCGCGGATGGCGTCACACGCCAGGAGGCGCCGGCCCATCCCTGAGCCGAAGGGCCGATTCCTGTTTGCATAGGGCCTTCGCCGCTCACCCCGCCACGCCCACATGCAGCGCCACGATGCCCGCGGTCAGATACTCATAGCGCACTTCCGCAAAGCCGGCCGCACCCATGAATTCGGCCAGAGCGGATGCGCTCGGGAACTTGCGCACGGATTCCGGAAGGTACGTGTAGGCGTCGCGGGTACCGGAAAGAATGCCCCCGATTATTGGCAAGATTCGCCGCGAATAGAAATTGTAAACCGCCGCGAATGCCCGGTTCGGCGGCTGCGAGAATTCCAGAATGGCGGCCATTCCGCCGGGCTTCAAGACGCGGCGCATCTCGGCCAGGCCGGTCTGATAGTTGGCTAGATTGCGGAACCCGAAGGCCACGGTGAGCAGATCGAGCGATCCGTCGCGGAGCGGCAGATTCAGGGCGTCGGATTCGAAGAGTACGGCGCGCGCGCGCCTGTGGGCGATTTTGCCGTACGCTGAAACCAGCATGGGGTGGCAGAAATCCGAGCCCATAATGGATCCAGCCGCCCGTTTCTCAAGCGCCAGGACCAGGTCGCCCGTGCCGCAGCAGATATCCAGAACGCGGGCTCCCGGGCGCTCCAACACATGGCGGACGCGGCGCACCGTGTGGGCGCGCCACCAGCGGTCGATATTGCAGGACAGCAAGTGGTTCGCCAGGTCGTAGCGGTGGGCCACCCGGCCGAACATGCCGCGGACCCAGCGGGCAGCTTCCTGCTCACTGCGCGCCCCGTCGGGGGTAGTGCCTGCCGTCATGCCAGCGCCAGCCGGATGGCTTCGCGCACCGCTTTCGCGTCCACTCCGGCCACAATTGCGGCTTCACCAATGCGAACGGGCAGCACGAAGTGAACTCTGCCCTGCACGGTCTTCTTATCGTGCGCCAGGCGTGCGAACAGGTTCTCCACAGGGATGCCCTCGACCGGCGGAATAGGTCCGTAGACTCGCAGCATTTCCAGAATCTCCACGCAGTCCTCGGCGGACAGGTGGCCGGTCATTTCCGCCAGGTAGACCGCGGCCCGCATCCCCCAGGCGACGGCCTCGCCGTGTAGAAACCGCGTGTACTTCGTCTCGGCTTCCAGGGCGTGGCCGAAGGTGTGGCCGAAGTTCAGAATGCGCCGCAAGTCGCCTTCGCGCTCGTCGGAGGAGACCACTTCCGCCTTCATGCGGACGGCTTCGGCGATGATGTGGTCCACCGCATGACGGGCCCGCGCGAATACGCCGTCGCTCGTTTCGGCGAGGTAGTGGAAGAGTTCGACTTCGCGGATGATGCCGGCCTTGACGATCTCCCATAGGCCCGCGCGGTATTCCCGTTCCGGCAGCGTGTCCAGCAGAGCCGGATCGATCAGCACCGCCAGCGGTTGATGAAAGCTGCCGATCAGGTTCTTCCCACTCACCAGGTTCACTCCGGTCTTGCCGCCGATCGAGGCGTCCACCTGCGCCAGCAGCGTCGTGGGAATTTGCAGCACCGGAATGCCGCGCATGAAAATGGCGGCCAGAAATCCGGCCATATCGTTGACGATCCCGCCGCCGAAAGCGATTGCCGTGCTGGTGCGGTCGCCGCCGGCGCGCACCATTTCGTCGGCGAGTTGTTCGAGCGGACCCAGCCGCTTGTGTTCTTCGCCCCCAGGCAGGTACAGAACGATGTGGGCCACGCCATCAAGCGCCGCGGAGAGCGGCTGCCCGGCATGCCGCCATACGTCTTCAGTAGTCACCACGAAAACCTTGCCTGCTTTGGGCGGCAGGTATTCCGCCGTCCGGGCCACGATGCCGCGCTCCACCACGGCGCTGTAGCTATGTTGCGGCGTTTCGACGCGAAACGTGGGCATACGCAATTTGTACCACGGTACAGGGATTACTTCCGCGCCAGGATTGCGTCCAACCCCACTCCGGTTCGCCGCCCATCCACGTGCGTGAAGCCGGCCGCCTGCAACAGGCGCGTGTAGTCGCCCAAGCTCCGCTCCCGGCCCTCGGTCACCACCAGCATGTTGAGCGACTGCAGATTCGCCGGCGCCGGCCCCACTCCGTCCTCGGCAAGCAGCTTCTCCGCCACCAGCAGGGCGCCCGACGGCGGCAGGGCGGCCACGATCTTCCGCAACAGGCGTTCGATCGTTTCGTCGGACCAGTCATGCAGAATGCGGCCCACTGCATACAGGTCCGCCTCCGGCAGCGCGTCCTCGAAAAAATCGCCGGCCACAACTTCGACCCGTTCGCCGACCGGAGACAGCGCGCGGTATTCCTCCGCCAGCGCAGTAGCGGCGGGCAAATCGAAGACCACGCCGCGCAAGTCCGGGTACCGCTCGCAGGCCGCCAGAACCAGATGCCCGGTGGCCCCGCCCAGGTCCGCCATTTTCCGGTAGCCGCTCAGATCGAAAGTTTCCACCACGTAGGGCGAGGTCAGCATGCCGAACCCGTGCATCCCGCGCAGGAATCCGCGCTTGGCCTCTTCGGTGCGAAAGAAGCCGCTGAAAATTCCTCCTCGGAGTCCGAATACCTGCCGCCAGCGCGGGCTGCCTTCCCGAACGGCGCTCTCCAACTCGCCCCACATGGGATAGAGCACTTCGTCGGAATAGCGGATGTAGCCATCGAGCGTGTGCGCGCTGCCAGTCCACAGGTAGGTCTCCGCCGCCGGACTGTTGCGGTAGACGCCGTCGCGCTTTTCCAGCAGACCAAGCGCGGCGCAGGTGTCCAGTAGCCGCTCCATGGCGCCGGCGTCCGCGCCCGTCGAAACAGCCAGGTCCGCGGCAGTCGAGCTCGCGTCGTGCAACCGGTCGAAGAGGCCCATGGAGACCGCGGTGAACATCGTCTTGGAACGGCGGAATGCCTCGATCAAATCGAGAACCGGAACGGCGTCGGGAAGCTTCATGAGTGCCGCAAGTGGTCGTATCCGAGCGGTGGGAGCGGCTTGCCATCCAGAGCGACCGCTCCCGGACGCCCATTGCGCAGGATACCAATTCGGGTCAGCGGTACGCCTGCGAACTCCGCCGGAACGCGCGCGCGCGGCGACGCCGTAAACAACAACTCGTAATCCTCGCCGCCGTGGAGGGCTTGGTCCAGCGACGCTCCCGGATACCGCGGCGGAGTTTCGATTTCGGCTTTGACTCGCGACGCCAGGCACAGGCGGCGCAGGTCCAGCGAAAGTCCGTCGCTCAAGTCCATGGCGGCGGTGGCGCGCAGCCGCTCCCGCAGAAATCGTCCCAATTCCAGCCGCGGTTCGGGTCGGGCATGCTTCCGCCACGCGGCGGAGCGGCCTCCGCGATTCCCCTGGGCGAGCCCCAGCGCCGATCCGCCCAGCGCGCCCGAAACGTAGACGGAATCTCCCGCCCGTGCGCCCGACCGCAGCAACGCCTTCCCGCGCGGAACCGCTCCGCACACCACGATGTCGCACACCGCCCGCGTACCGCGCGCCAGGTCGCCGCCCGCGAGCGGTGTCTGTTCGCGACGGCTGAGCCGCAGCAGTCCGCCGTAGAAGCCGTCGATCCACGCGTCCGTCTGCCACGGCGCCAGCGAGAGCGACAGCAGGCAAAAACGCGCCTCGCCCCCCATGGCGGCGATATCGCTCAGGCCGCGGGCCAGCGCCTTCCAGCCCACGTCTTCGGCGGTGTGTGTGCGGCGCAGGAAGTGCGTGCCTTCCACCAGAAGGTCGGTGGTGAACAGCAGATCTTCCGCGGAGCCGCGAGTACGAAAGACCGCGCAATCGTCACCGATGCCCAGCACCAGTCCGGCGGACTTTGGCGCGTGGGCGCGCCGCCGAATCCGGTCGATCAATGACAGCTCGCTGGCCATAGCGTACCCCATCATCCCGTACTTGACCGCACTAATGCCATCTGAGAAAATGGCCTACGTTTTTTGTGGGAACCCAAGCACGACAAACAAGTAATAGGAGAAGGTGTAGTGAAGGAAAAAGGTACTGTCAAGTGGTTCAATGCCGCCAAGGGCTACGGATTCATCCAGAGGGCGAGCGGCGAGGTGGAGTTCGAGGTCAAGCAGGGGCCCAAGGGTCTGCAAGCCGAGAACGTGAATAGGGTGTAACTCAAGTTGCCCAATCCGGCAACTGAAAGAGGGCCATTCGGGGCCTTCTTCTTTTTTGGTGATATTATCATTGACTTGACCAAAAACTCACTCCTCCCGCTCAGCCTTGCGCTGTTTCTCTTCCAGGCCCAGCCGGCCGAGAAGTTCGCTCTGACTGTCGACAACATCATGCGTGGTCCCGCTCTGGTGGGGTACGAACCGGCTGGCATCCGCTGGTCCGCCGATAGCCAGCACATCTACTTCCAGTGGAAGCAGAACACCGAAAAAGAAGATGCGCCCATGGACACCTACATGGCGAATCGCGACGGCTCCGGCCTGCGCAAACTCACCGATCCGGAAGTCCGCGACCTGCCTCCCGGGGGCGACCTGTCCAAGGACAAGCGCTATACGGCTGTTGCGCAGAACGGCGACATCTTCATTGAGGACAACGCCGATGGCAAATTGCGTCAGATCACCAAGACTACCGATATCGAGTCGAATCCGCGCTTCCTCGCCGACGGCAAACGGATCTCCTATATGCGCGGCGGCAATCTGTACGTCCAGTCGCTCGAGACCGGCTTCCTGGAGCAGATGACCGACATCCGCGCGGCGGCGTCCGACGCGGCGGCGACGGCGGCCGGCGCGGGAGGCGGACGCGGTGGGCGTGGAGGCGGCGGACGGGGCGGCGGAGGGCGTGGCGGGCGCGGCGATGCGGCGGCCGGCGAAACGCAATCCACCGGCAGCGCCAGCCAGGACGCCCTCAAGAAGGAGCAGGCGGAACTTTTCGAAACGGTCCGCGACCGCGCCACGCTACGCGATGAGGCGGCGGCCAGGCGAAAGGGCGAACCTCCCCAGCGAAAGCCATTCACCCTCCAGGCGCGCCAGAACGCGATGGCGCTGCAGCTTACTCCCGACGCCAAGTACGTCATCGCGACCGTGAATGAAACCCCGGCGGTCGCGGCCAAGAACACCGTGATTCCCACCTGGATCACCGACACCGCCTACGTAGAGGATTCGAACGGCCGGTCGAACGTCGGCGAAGCGCAAAACACCACACGGCTGGCCATCATCGACGCGGTGACGGGCGACGTGAAGTGGGTGGATGCCGGACAGGCCGGTGATCGTCAAGTCAGTCTCAGCCAGCCGATCTGGAATGAAGACGGAGCCAAAGCCTTGGTAATCGCGCGGGCGGCCGATTTCAAGGATCGCTGGATTCTGGCGCTCGATCCCTCGACCGGAAAGACGCGTGTTCTGGCCACTCAGCACGACGATGCCTGGGTCGGCGGTCCCGCCGGCGGCGGCGGTGGTCTCGGATTCGGCGGCGGAGGCGGCAACGGGTCCGGCCCGAACGGCTGGCTGAAGAACGATCGCGAAGTCTATTTCGAATCCGAAAAGAGCGGCTACCAGCATCTCTACGCGGTTTCTTGGGATGGCGGCGAACCGCGCGCGCTTACCTCCGGCAACTGGGAAGTCCTCAATGTCCGGCAGTCGAAGGACAAGTCGAAATTCTATCTCACCGCCAGCACGGACAGCCCTTTCGAGAATCACCTTTATGTCATGGATGGCGACGGCGGTCCGCTCGCCCGCATCACGCAGGCGCCGGGCAAGCACTCGACCACCCTCTCGCCGGACGAAACCATGTTCGCGGATTTGTATTCCTACACCAACAAGCCGCCCGATCTGTTCCTCCAGGAGAATCGGGCGCAAGCTCCGCAGAAACGGCTGACTACCTCTCCCTCGCTCGAATTCGCCCAATATCCGTGGCTGGACGTTCCCATCGTCACGTTCGCCGCGCGCGATGGCGTGAAGGTTCCGGCTCGCCTGTTCAAGCCCGCCACATTTAAGAAGGGTGGCCCGGCGGTAGTATTCGTCCACGGGGCAGGCTACCTGCAGAACGTCGACAAGTGGTGGTCGTCCAGTTACTACCACGAGTACATGTTCAATCACATCCTGATGGAGCGCGGCTATCTCATCATCGACGTGGACTATCGCGGATCGTCCGGCTACGGCCGCGACTGGCGGACCGCCATCTACGAGCACATGGGCGGCAAGGATCTCGACGACGCCGTGGACGCGGCTAAATACGTGGTAGCCGATTACGGCGTGGACGCCCGCAAGATCGGCATTTATGGCGGCAGCTACGGCGGCTTCCTGACGCTGATGGCCATGTTCACCGCTGCTGACACCTTCACGGCGGGCGCGGCGTTGCGCCCGGTCTCCGATTGGGCGCTCTATAACCACGGCTATACCGGCGAGATCCTGAACCTGCCGCAGACCGATGCGGCCGCTTACCGCCGTTCCTCGCCCATCTATTTCGCCGAGGGGCTCAGGGGCGCGCTGCTGATTTGCCACGGCATGGTGGACAACAACGTGGAATTCGCCGACACCGTCCGCCTCACGGAGCGGCTCATCGAGTTGCGGAAAGAGAACTGGCAACTGGCCGTCTTCCCGGTGGAGAGCCATGGCTTCGTGCGGCCTACCAGTTGGGCCGACGAGTACAAGCGCATCCTGGCGCTGTTTGAGAAAAATCTGAATCAGAAGTAGCCCCCATTGGCGAAGCCCGAAAAAAGTCCCGCGCTCGATCGTCCCATCGGCTTGTTAAGCGCCACGGCGATGATCGTGGGGATCATCATCGGCACGTCCATCTTCGTGCAGCCTTCGGAAATCAACCGGTACGTGCCCACCGTCGGCGGAGTGCTCTCGGTATGGACGGTGGCGGGCATTCTGACGCTGTTCGGTTCGCTGGTGTGCGCCGAACTCTCCTCGGTATACCCGCGAACCGGCGGCGTGTACGTGTTCCTCAAGGAGACCATTTCTCCGGCGTGCGGCTTCCTGTGGGGATGGGCGATGTTCTGGAGCGCGCATTCCGGTATCATCGCCGCGTCGTCGGTCATTTTCGCGCGCTATGTGGGCTATTTCGTGCCGCTCGGCGATACGGGAACCCGCGCGGCCGCCATCGGCGCGATCGCCGCGCTTTCGTTCCTGAATTTCCTGGGAGTCCGCCAGGGCAGCCGGCTGCAAACCGCCGTCACGGTCGGCAAGGTGTTGGTGATTGTGGTCCTGTTGGGGATGGTAGTGGTCTTCGGAGCGCGCGCGGCCAATCCGCCATCGATCGCGCCGGCGGCCGCCGTGCCCTTTCGCGAATTCGTGCTGGCGGTGAGCGCCGCTCTGTTCGCGTTCGGCGGCTGGCACATGGTCACGTATACGGCCGGAGAAACGCGCAATCCGGTGAAAACCATTCCGCGCGCTCTGCTCATCGGATCCCTGACTGTGACGGCGTGTTACGTGGCGTTGAACGCGGCATATCTTTACTTATTGCCGGCCGCCAGCCTGATCGCATCCAAGCATGTGGCCGCCGACGCCGCCAAGGCCATGGCCGGACCACGCGGCGCGGCTGGGATCTCCGCGCTGGTGATTCTCTCCTCGCTAGGGGTCTTAAACGGCGTGATCCTGGCCGGCCCGCGCACCTACTACGCCATGGCCGGCGACGGTCTCTCGTTCCGCTGGCTGGCGCGCATCCATCCGCGATTCCACACGCCGTCGCGCGCCATTCTGGCGCAGGCGGTATGGTCGTCTATCCTGGTGCTCACGGGCACGTATCGTGCGCTATTCACCCGCGTGGTCTATACCGAGTGGCTGTTCTTCGCGCTTATGGCGATAGGTCTGATGCGGCTTCACCGCCGTCCCGGATATGCGCCGCCATATCGGGCCTGGGGCTATCCGCTGATGCCGGTGGTGTTCTCCGTCGCCGCGGTAGTGGTAGCGGCCATACAGATCGCCGCCGATCCCGGTCCCGCGGCTGCCGGCCTTCTCTTCGTCGTGCTAGGATTGCCTGTCTACTACCTTTGGATGCGTCCCCCACATGCCCATCGTTGATTTTCACAATCACTTCTACCCCCCGGCCTACCTGGACGCCCTGCGGTCCGGTTCGAGCGCCGTGGAAGTCACCATCGACGACGATGGCAATCCGCGCATTTACTACCCCGGCGACTACAATATCGCCGTGCCCGGCCATCGCGACATCGATTTTCGCGAGAAGGTTCTCATCGATAGCGGCGTCGATACTCAGGTTCTGACTCTGACCACGCCTGGCACGCACGTGGAGACCCCGGCCACCGCCGTGCGCTTCGCCGCCCTGGTGAACGATGCGTTCGCCGCCATCGCGCAATCCAAAAAGGGCCGCTTCACCGCGCTCGCCACTTTGCCTCTCAATGACCCGGCCGGCTCCGTCACCGAACTGCAGCGGGCCTGCCGCGACTTGGGCTTCTGCGGCGCCATGCTCTTCAGCAACGTCAACGGGGTAGGCCTGGACGACCCGCGTTTCTGGCCCATCTATGAGGCCGCCAACGATCTGGGCGCGGTGTTGTACATTCATCCCACGCATCCGGTCGGAGTCGAAGCCATGACCGATTACTGGCTAATGCCGCTGGTCGGATTCCTCTGCGATACCACATTGGCGGCGGCCAAGATCGTCTTCAGCGGTGTGGCCGAGCGGTTCCCCAAAATCCGGTGGGCCCTATGCCATCTGGGCGGCGCGATTCCGTATTTGGCCGAGCGGCTCAACCGCGGCTTCGAAGCCTTCAGCGAGTGCCGCGCCCATATTTCCAAACCGCCCACCGAGTACTTGAAGGGGTTTTACTACGACACCGTGAACTTCGACGCGCGGTGCATTCGCCTGGCCATCGATTTCGCGGGAGCCGGCCATGTGATGGCCGGCAGCGATTATCCGCACCAGATCGGCAGCATCCCGAAAATGATCGAATCCATCCGGGCGTTGCAGATTCCGGAAGAGGACCGGGCCGCGATCTTCGGGGGAAACGCCGCGCGCCTGCTGGGATTGAAGAGTTAATGTTGGAATTGAACGGTGTCCGGCGCGCATCGCACCGTTCCGGCGCTATCACCCTCTTCCCGCTGATCGCCGCCGCCTATTTCATGGTGGCGGGCGGTCCGTTCGGGTTGGAGGACACGGTCTCAAAGGCAGGATACGCGGGCGCTATCCTGATCCTGCTGGTCACGCCGGCCATTTGGAGCTTTCCCACCGCGCTCATGGTGAGCGAACTGGCCTCCGCCCTACCCGAAGAAGGTGGTTACTACATTTGGGTGACCCGCGGAATGGGACGCTTCTGGGGATATCAGGAAGCCTGGCTGTCGCTGGTCGGGAGCATCTTCGACATGGCGATCTATCCCACGCTCTTCGTCGATTACCTGGGCCATTTCGCGCCGTCGCTGACGGCCGGGCATCGCGGGTTGATAATCGGCGTCACGCTGATCGCCGCCACCTCCGCCTGGAACCTGCGCGGGGCCAAGTCCGTGGGGGTAAGTTCCGCGGTCATGCTGATGGTTCTGCTGGGGCCGTTTGCCGTGCTGACCGCGTGGGCTTGTTTCCATCCTGCCAGTGCCCCGGCCGCGCATGCCATTCCACTCCGGAACGTGGACATCCTTGGGGGAATCCTGGTCGCCATGTGGAATTACATGGGCTGGGATTACACGTCAACCGTGGCCGGGGAAGTCGATCGGCCGCAACGGACGTATCCGCTGGCGATGGCCGCCGCGGTGATCCTGGTAACCGTCACCTACGTGGCCCCCATCGCGGCCGTGGCCGTCACCGGACTGGACGCCAACGCCTGGTCCACCGGCGGTTGGGCCGACGTGGCGCGCGCAGTCTTCCACGGCGGCACGGCCGGCAATATCTGCGCGATGGGCGTGACCTTCGGCGCCATGCTGAGCTCCGTGGCCATGCTGATTGCGCTCACCATGTCCTATAGCCGTTTGCCGGTGGTCATGGCCCGCGACGGATTTCTTCCCCGCGTTTTCGCGCGCAAGCGTGCCTCCACCGGAGCGCCCTGGGTAGCCATTATGGGCTGCGCTTCGGCCTGGACGTTCTGTTTGGGGCTGAGCTTCGTGAAACTCATCCTGCTCGACGTACTCCTCACCGGTCTCAGCCTCTTGCTGGAGTTCGCGGCTCTGGTGGCCTTGCGCGTACGCGAACCGCATCTGCCACGGCCCTATCGCGTTCCCGGAGGAATGTTGGGCGCCGTCTCCCTGGGCATTCTCCCACTTGCGCTGCTGGTGCTCACCGCGGTACGAAATCAGGCGGAGCCGATGGGCCCGATCAATTCCCTTGAATTCGGCGCCATATTGATTGCCGTGGGAGTGCTGGCCTATTTTGTCAGCGACCGCATCGGAAGGAGGAAGCTCTCATGACCATTGCCGATCTATCGCAGATCGCGGGCCGCACCTGGCCGAGATCGGAATGGAGAGCTGGCGTCAGCGCGCCTGGCTGGACGTGCCGGAACTGACGGCGGGCTAAGGCGGTGAGATGTCATTCGCCGAAACCCGAGAAGCGTTCCGTTCTCTCTCGCCGCGGTCAGGCTTGCGAAACCACCGGCAGTTGGGCGGCATCCCATGCGGCGAGGCCTCCGGCCATTTCGATCAAATGCGTGATTCCATGTTGATGCAGGATGCTGGTGGCGATCGAAGAGCGGTAGCCGCCCGCGCAATGGACGGCGATGCGGCGGTCGCGGGGGATTTCGGCGATGCGCTCCTGCAAGTGGTTGAGCGGAATATTCACACTGCCCTCAATATGCCTGGCCGCCCACTCGCGCGGATTCCTTATGTCCAGCAATAGCGGCGGATCCGCGCTCGCCAGCTCCTCTGCCACCATCGGGGCGCTTCCGCGCTCGGTCGGCCAGACCAAGTCCGGTCGTCCGGCAAGCGCTTCCATGCCTCCCTGCAGGTATCCTCTGACGTGATCGAAACCGATACGGCCCAACCGTAAGGCGGCTTCCTGTTCGCGTCCCGGCTCGGCGACGATCACGATGGGCTTGGCGCGATGGAGTATCGTACCGGCCCACGTGGCGTATTGCCCTCCGAGTCCGATGTTGATGCTGCCGGAGAGGTGACCCTTGGCATACTCGGAGGCTTCACGGACGTCCAGGATCTGAGCGCCCGCGTCTCGCATCCGAAGGACCTCGTCAAGATCGATGGGATGGAGCGCCTGCTCCAGGCTCTTGTCCAGCGTGGCGCGCTCCCGGGTATTGAGGATGGCATCGTAGGTGAAATAAGCCGGAGCGTCGGGCTGGTCGGCCGTAACGAGACGGATGAACTCCTCCTTCGACATGGGTTGCAGGGCGTAATTCAAACGCCGTTGATCTCCCAGGGAAGAGACCGTATCGGAGGAAAGCTGCCTTCCACAGAGGGAGCCGGCGCCATGGGCCGGATAGACGAGCAGCTCATCGGGAAGCGTCAAGAGCCGGTTGTGCAGCGAGTCGTAGAGATGGGAGCCGAGGTCGTGGGCTGTCCAGCCGAGCGAAGCTCGCAGGTCGGGGCGGCCGACGTCACCGATGAACAGAGTGTCCCCGGTGAGGACGGCGTGGGGTTTTGCGGAGTCCTTCTTGAGATCGAAGGCCAGTATCGAGATGGACTCGATGGTGTGGCCGGGGGTTTCGAGGACTTGCAGGCGCAGTCCCGGGAAGTCGAGCGTATCGCCGTCCTCCATCGCCACGAAGGCGTATTCCGCCTGGGCGCGAGCGCCGAGACGGATGGCCGCGCCGCAACGGTCGCGCAGTTCCAGATGGCCGGCAACGAAGTCGGCGTGGAAGTGGGTGAGGAAGACGTGGCGGATCTGAAGGCCAAATTCCCCGGCGTCGGCCAGGTATTGCTGGATATCGCGTTGCGGGTCGACAATGATGGCGGTCGAACTGGCCTCGTCTCCGAGGAGATAAGAGGCGTGGGCCAGGCAGCCCAGGTAGTACTGTTTCAGAATCATCGAACCCTGGCGATTGGAAGTTACTTGGGTTCGGCGACCACGCGGAGGTAGGGCTTCAGCGTCTTCCAGCCGCCCGGGAACATCTTCTGGGCATCCTCGTTGGATATTGCCGGGGGGATGATGACGTCGTCGCCTGGTTTCCAGTTCACCGGCGTGGCCACCTTGTGGCTGGCGGTGAGTTGCAGGGAATCGAGCACGCGCAGCACTTCGTCGAAGTTGCGCCCGGTGCTCATGGGGTAAATCAGCATCAGCTTGATCTTCTTGTCCGGACCGATGACAAACACCGTCCGTACGGTGGCGTTGGTGGTGGCGGTGCGGCCTTCCGACGTATCGCCGGAATCGGCCGGGAGCATCTCATAGAGCTTGGCGACCTTCAGTTCGGTGTCGCCAATCATGGGGTAATTCACTTTGTGGCCTTGGGTCTCTTCGATGTCCGCGGCCCACCTGTCGTGGTTGGCCACGGGGTCGACGCTCAGGCCGATGATCTTGGTGTGGCGTTTCGCGAACTCCGGTTGCAACCCGGCCATGTAGCCCAATTCGGTGGTGCAGACCGGAGTGAAGTCTTTGGGATGCGAAAACAGGACCGCCCACCCATCGCCTATCCATTTGTGAAAGTCAATCTCGCCCTGCGTGGTTTGAGCGGTAAAATTCGGTGCTTCGTCGTTGATGCGTAAGGACATCTGCGTTCATCTCCCCGGCCGCCGACATGGATTCAGTCCGGCGCGCGCGGCCACCGTTGCATTGTAACTCAGCGGCCCGCGGCGACGCGCTCACCTACAGCCGATTGATCAGGCTGGCCACATACCCCGCGCCGAAACCGTTATCGATGTTTACCACCGTCACGTTGCTGGCGCAGCTATTCAACATTCCCAACAGCGCGGCCAGGCCGTGAAAACTGGCGCCGTAGCCGACACTGGTCGGGACCGCGATCACCGGGCAGGAGACCAAGCCGCCCACCACGCTGGGCAGCGCGCCTTCCATTCCGGCACACACCACCGCCACGCGGGCTTCGGTCAGCCGTTCGCGAAAGTGCATCAGCCGGTGAATTCCCGCGACGCCCACATCGTGAATGCAGTCCACTTCGTTGCCCATGGTTTCCGCGGTGATCTGCGCTTCTTCCGCCACAGGGATGTCGCTGGTGCCGGCGCATACCACCGCGATGCGGCCCTTCCCGCGGATGGACCGGTCGCGCCAGAAGCGGATGGCGCCCGACAGCGGAAAGTATTCCGCCTCGGGCAGGCGCTCGGTCACCAGATCGGCGCAGGCACGGTCGGCGCGGGTAATCAGCACATTGCGGGAATTCTCCAGCAGCCGCGCGGCGATACCGGCCACCTGCTCGGGCGTCTTACCCTTGGCCAGGATCACTTCCGGCATGCCGTGCCGTAGCTCGCGATGGTGGTCCACCTTGGCGAATCCCAGGTCTTCAAAGGGCATGTGCCGCATGCGCCCGATCGCGGCGTCGATATCCACCGCGCCGTCGCGCACCTGCTCGAACAACGATCGCAGTTGTTCCTGGTCCATGAAGCCAGAATATCAGTTGCCGGCGTTATGCTATGTCATGCCGGCAGCCCTACACACCCGCCGTCACCACGCTGCCCGGCCGGGCGGCGGACTGGACCTGCTTCGCCAACCGCTCCCGAAATCGCAAGTGCCGCAGGCGTGTCAGTTCCACCAGCGGACGCCACACCACGTGCACCAGATCGTGCTTGATGAGCAGCCGCCAGAACCGGTTGGAGCGCTTGTAGAGGTACGACATCGCCAGGTACGGCGCCATCGCCCGCCAATCCTCCGGCCTCCGCCGCCAGATGGAGGCGTGCGAAAAGAGTCTCCGGTAAATCCACGCGTAGCCTTCCTCCAGTTCCTCGGGCGTCATGTGCCGGGGACGAAAGACGGCGTGCGCGGTGTCGTATTGGCTCCAGTCGCGGTGCAGCAACCGCCCTTCGAATTCCATCTGGCGAAACAACGGCGTTGCCGGATACGGGGTCAAGATGTGAAAGGTGGCGCACTCGATGCGGTTCTGTTCCACCCACTCGGCGGTGCGCGCGAAGACATCCTTGCGATCGTGATCGAATCCCAGCACGAAGGAGCTGTTCACCTGGATGCCGTGGTCGTGAAGGATGCCGACCCGCCGGGCATAGTCCGCGGTTTTGGGAGTCTTCTTGTGCGCCTCGGCCAGGTTCTCGTCGGTCAACGATTCGAAACCTACGAATACGCCGGTGCATCCCGCCAGCGCCATTTCACGGATCACCGAAGGGTCGTCGGTGACGTCGATCGATACCGCCGCGCTCCAGATCTTGTTCAACGGCCGCAGCGCCTGGCACAGCGCGCGGAGATAGTCGCGGCGGGATCCGAGATTGTTGTCGACGAAGACGCCGTACGGTTGGCCGTCGGCCTCGAACTCAGCCGCAATTTGCGCCGGGTCGCGCATACGGTAGGGCATCTGCAGGCCGTCGGTCGCCAGATAACAGAAGCCGCACCGGTTGTGGCAGCCGCGCGTTGCGATCAGGCTGCTGGTGGTCAGGAAGCTCTTGCGCGGCAGCAGCGAGCGCCGCGGCGCCGGATCTTCGCGGTACTGATTCTCGTAGGTAGCCGCATAACGCGGCTGTAAACGGCCAGCCTCCACGTCCGCCAGGATCCGCGGCCAGAGTTGAACGCCGTCGCCTAGCGCCAGGGCATCGGCGTGCGGCGCGCACTCCTCCGGGCACGACAGCACGTGCAGACCGCCCAGGATCACCTTGCAGCCGCGATTCCGGTACCATCCGGCCAATTCGAACGCCCGCCGCGCGAACGTGAGATGGACCGTGATCCCCACCACTTCCGGCATGGGCCGATCGGGCGGCCGCCCATGAAGCAGGTTCTCGTCCCAGTACGCGACTCTCCAATGGTCAGGCGTGACCGCCGCGAAACTGGTCAATGCCAGGGTCGGTGTGAGCACGTGTTTCCCGAAGCTGGCGTTGGGGTCCTTGGGATAGAACGGATTGATCAGGAGCGCGAACCGCGGTTCGATGTCTCCGCGGGGCGCGAGGCCGTCCAAAACGGGAGGGTGCGTCATCTCATGCGGCATCCAAGGGTGAGACATAAGTACTTTATACTATAAAGAACTCTTCATAGCAACAGAATTCGACGCGCTTGACGGGATCGGGCGTCGTCGTCATACTACGCTCATCGAGTCCAAGACCACCACCAAATCGTTCCAGGCCGTCCTGGAACGGATGGCCTCCCGCCTGAACTGGGTATTCGTGCGCATCCCGTTCGATGTCGCGAAGCTCTGGGGAACGCGCGGCCAGTTGAGGGTGAAAGGCGGCATCAACGGCTTCCCGTTTCGCACTTCGCTTTTCGCCAAAGGCGACGGCACCCACTACCTGCTGGTCAACAACCGCATGCAGGCTGGCGGCAAAGTCAGGGCCGGCGACACGGCAAAGTTTCGGCTGGAGCCCGATACCGAAGAGCGTACCGTCTCGACGCCACCGGAACTGCTGCGCCTTCTCTCCGGGGAACGCTCGCTGCTCCGCTGGTACGACAAGCTAAACTACTCCACGCGGCACGACATCGACCACTGGATCGCGGAAGTGAAGAGTCCCGAGGCGCGGGTCCGCCGCGCCGAACAGATCGCCGAACGCCTGCTCTCCACCATGGAAGCCGAAAAGGAGCTGCCGCCGGCGATTCGCACGGCCCTGGCGCGCGACCCCCGTGCGCAGCAGGGCTGGGAGCTGATGTCGCCGGCGCGGCGCCGCGGCCATCTGATGGGGATCTTCTATTACCGCGAGCCCGCGTCCCAAGCACGCCGCATCGCCAAGGCGGTGCAAGATGCATTCGAACTAGCCGAGAGGACCGCGAAGAGGCCGATCCGCTAAGATGGTCCCGTGGACCGGCAGTTCGACCTGGAATTCGATCTCGCCCCGGAACGGCGGGTGTTCACCGTTTGCGAATTGAACGCCGCGGTCCGCGCCGTGCTCGACGAAGCATTTCGCGACGTGTCGGTGACGGGCGAGATCTCCGGCCTCAAACTGGCCGCCAGCGGACACTACTACTTCACGCTTAAAGAAAAGGACGCGCAGGTGAAGTGCGTGGCGTTCCGCTCGGCGCACCGCTTCTGGAAGTTCAAACCGCGCGACGGTCTGGCGGTGCTGGCGCGCGGCCGCATCGATGTCTACGAAGCGCGCGGCGAATACCAGTTGCTGGTGGAATGGCTGGATCCTCAGGGACTGGGCGCGCTGCAACTGGCCTTCGAACAGCTCAAGGGAAAACTGGCGGCCGAAGGGCTGTTCGCACCCGCGCGCAAACGGCCGCTGCCGCGCTTTCCGCGGCGCATCGGCATTGTGACGTCGCCCGGCGGCGCCGCGATCCACGATTTGCTTCAGGTTCTGTCGCGGCGCTCGCCCGGCGTGTGGGTCCGCCTGTTCCCCGCGCTGGTGCAGGGCGAGGGTTCCGTGGAAGAGGTCTGCCGCGGCATCGCCTATTTCAGCCGCTCGGACTGGGCCGAGCTGGTGATCGTGGCGCGCGGCGGCGGCTCGCTTGAAGACCTTTGGACGTTCAACGAAGAAGCCGTGGCGCGGGCCATCGCGGCGTGCGCGGTCCCTGTGGTCTCGGCGGTGGGGCATGAGACCGATGTCACCATTGCGGATTTCGTGGCGGACCTGCGCGCGCCCACGCCCTCGGCGGCCGCCGAACTGGTAGTGCCGGCCTGGGAGGATCTGCTGGAACGCGTTTCCACTGCGCGCGGCAAGAACCTGCAGGCGATCCGATACCGGCTGGCGCTGTTCGAGCGGCGTTTGAGAAGGCAAGGCGTCGAACGAGCTCTAAGCTTGTTGCAACGCCGGGTGGGCCGCGGACTGCAACGCGTCGACGAGATCGAATACGTTATGCGCCAGCGCGTGCGCGCCTCGGTGGATGCGCGCGAACGGGCCCGCCGGAACCTGGATGCGCGCCTGCAACGGTTCGATATCCGGCCGCGGCTTTCCGCCGGCCGGCGGCGTCTGGAGGCCGCCCGGATGACACTGGCGCAAACTCTCAACCTGCGCCTGACGCGGCAGCGGAGCACACTCGACCAGCTTTCCGCCAAACTCTCGCAGTTGAGTCCGCTCCTGATTCTGGAACGGGGATACGCCATCGTGTCCACCAACGCCGGAATCGTCAAGGAACCCGCGGATGCGCCCCCCGAATCGCGCATCCACGTACGCGTGGCCAAGGGCGAATTTGACGCGACGGTGCATGAGAAGTGACTGACCTGCAAGCTGAGGCCGATTGCCCGCCTGCCCCACGGAAGCGGCCTTACTTCTCCACATTCGGCGGCAAGCCGCGCCTGACCCAATCCAGCACCGCGCTTTCGCCATAGCGTTCCACCAACCGGGACACCGCGCCCGCCGCCTCGGCATAGGCGCGCCGGGCCTGCGCCGCGTCGGCAGTCTGGCGCAACGCGGAATCGGCAGGCAGCTCGCCGGCGCCGGTCTCCCGGCCGCCTTCCAGGTATCCCACCAGTCCTTCGCGGAACCAGATCGGTAAGCCGGGTGTTGCCTGAGCTTCCATCAGCACGTGGATCAGTTCGTGGCGCAACACGCGTTCCAGAGCGTCATGCGCGCGCAGCACACTGACTGGCTGCAGATGGACCCGCCGCCCTTCGGTATGCGCCGCCACCCATCCCGGTTCGCCGGTAGCATTGCGGAACGCGTCCACGGTGGGATAGATGCGGATCTCGATCCCCGAGGGCACAGGCCACCCGGTCCGGCGCGCAACCGTGCCCACCAGGAGTTCGGCGAGCGCAAGCACCACGCCGTCCGAATCCGCCTGGGTGGTGAACAGCGTAATCCGATCGCCGCCCAGCCGCTGCCATGGGATGCCGCGCGCCGCTGTGCTTGTCAACGTGCCGGGATAGTAGAACGCCAGAATGTCCCGGTAGGTGTGCCCTTCCGCGCCCATCCGATCGGCCCCGCGCTGACACAGTCCCACGCCGTGTCCCGCACCGGACCCCTGAAACACCAGCCGCCCACCCTCCGAACGCACTTCATAGCGCTCGCTCCGCACGGTGTTCCATCCCAGTTCGCGCCCCACCGCGGCATGCAAGGATCCGGCGCTGAGGCGCACCGCTTCTCCCGCTCCGGTGAGCAGCAGCGTCTGTGCCCTTCCCGACGCCGTGCGCTGGACGATTTCCACCCGCTCAATGGCGTGCGGCGTGCGCAATCCCGAGCGCAGCAGCGCGGCGGCCACCTGCAGAGGATCTGCGTTCCATTGCCACGGCCGCGACCCGGCGCGGACGCAATACGGGTCCGCCTGGCCGCGCAGATACGGCGCCGCCTGCTCCGGCCACACCGCCGCGGCCTCTTCAGTGCGGCCGCCGCAATCGCTGGAATACGGCGTAAATGCGAGCGAGCCTTCGAACCACACCAGCTCTCCGGCGGTTTGCGCCGCCGTGGCCGCAATCGCGGGAGTCACCGCATCCAGGTCGGCGCGCTGGCAGTGGGTGGTATCGCAGAAATCGAACCCTTCCGCGGAATGGCGTCCCCGCAGGCGGACGGCGTAAGTGCGCGCGGCCACCGCTAGCGCCTTCCGCGCCGCATCCGACCGAAGCACGCCGCCTTCCCCCGCCAGTACCGCCGCGACGTACCGGTCGAGCGACACGTCCACAGTGGATTCCCCGCTTGGCGTGTGGACGCGGAGCTTGACCGTCGGCTCGGTGGCCGAGAGCGGCAGCGTGACGAGCAGGATGGCAACCAGAACCCTCATAGCTTCCCCGCGCGCCAGCCTTCCAGAATCCGCCCTGCAGCCGGCGCGGCGTCCGATCCTCCGGAGTAACCTTGCAAGACCACTGCCACCACAGCCTGTGGCGCGCGGCTGGGGACGAAGCCTGCGAACCACGCCAGCGGCTCGCCCGCGCCGGTCCGCACGCTGCCCGTCTTACCGGCCACCGTCGCACCCGGAATTCGCGCGTACTGGGCGGTGCCGTAAGCCACGGCATCTTCCAGTCCCTCAATGATGGTCTGATCCTGCCGCAGCGCAAGCTGGCGATACCCCATTGCCAACTCGGCCAGGGTGATCGCGACGCCTTCCTCGCCCAACGCTTGCAGCCGGGTGGCGTCGGGAGGCGCGGCGTTGCGCAGACGGCCTGACACCTCGCGCGAGCCCGGCAGGCCGGTGGGCGAACGGAATCCGGCGCGCTCGAGATCCCGCGCCAGTTCGCCCCAATCGAGGCGCTCCGCCATATGAGCCACGAAGCAATTGCACGAATACGCCAGCGCGGTGCGCGGACGCATGGACTCCGCCAATCGCGGATGCGAGCAGTCGAGCGAGTGCCCGGCAATGGTGAGCTTGCCGGGGCAGGGAAACGACTCGTCCGCTCGCAGTTTTCCCGAGGCCATCAGCGAGGCCAGCACGAACGGTTTGATCGTGGATCCGGGAGGCAGGAGCGATTCGCCGGCTGACGCGGGGTTGTGCGCGGCGATCAATCGGCGAGTGCGGACGTCCACCAGCAAAGCGGCCCCGGCGGCCGATTCCATGTACGGCCCCAGAGAGCCTGCCGCCCGCACCGCGCGACACGCCCCCAGAAGCACCGCGACTGCGTCCCGCCGCAACATCTACACCGATTGTAGTGTGGTCAATTCTCGGTCGGAACCTTTTCCGCGTGGTCGATTACCAGAACCTCGACGGGACCCTTCCGCACTTCCAGTTTGAGCCCCGCGTGCTGCAACGCTTCCGCGACAGGCGCCGGATCGGGATCTCCGCCCTTTCCGATGTTCATCTTCAGTTCCAGGTTGCTGCTCGCCATCGCGATGCTGAAATCATAGGCCCCCGCGATTCCGGTCTTGTCCAAGACCGGGAGTCCGAGATTGAATAGCCGGCCGGACAAGCGCTCGGCCAGTTCCGGCAGGGTGTGGTGGGTCAGGATCACCGTGCCGTTGTCGACCTTCATCGCCGCGGGTCCGGGCGATGCGGATTCGCTCAGCTTGGGGCCGTTCTTACCGGCGACAATCGCATACGTCGGCAGCTCTTTCGTCTCGCGGCGGAGCGCCAGTTTGAAGCGGACGCTCAGCAGCGACTGGAGCATCAACTTCATCCGGTCCACGGAAGCACCGGGTGCTTTGGCTGCGATGTCATACCGCTCGGACGCCATCCAGCCGGGACCCGAGATCTGGTAATCCTTGACGTCGTAGGCCCAGCGCAGGCAGCTCTGGAGGCTGACAGCACGCATCGTGAGGTTGCCTGGTGGTGAGTCGATGCTCTCTTCCGCCTTGACGTTGTCCGGGAACGGCTTGACTGAGGCCACGTCGAAGGCCGGCGTCTGGGCGAATAGGGCGCAGGCCGCGATCGGGATGGAGATGGATAGGGTGCGCATAGATGGCGGCTCTTATTTTGCAGGGGCGATGCGAATCTTCACCTCGCGGTTCCCGGAGATCGCAAAGTCGAGCGTGAGTGGTTCATAAAACTGTTGCACCACGGCATGCAACTGTTTGATGGAATATGTGGACAGGATGTCGCCCTCATGAACCGGCAGGGCCGCCAGCAAGGCGTCCCGTACAGAGCCGGAAACGCCGTCGATTTCGATGGCGGTGACGGTGCGGTTGGGCAGGGAGAGTTGCAGTTCCAGTGCGGCCAGCTTGGTCTCGAGCGCCTGGATTTCGGGAAACGAGTCCCTGTACCCTTTGCCCGATTCGGTCCGTCGGAGTTCCAGATCGAGGATCGCTGCCTGGAGTTTTTCGGTTCGAGCCTGCTCGGCCGCCTCGTTCATCTGCTGCTCTAACCTGGCCTTTTCCTTCCGCAAGAGCTGCGTCGTCTGCCGCGCCCTTTCTTCCTCCGGGAAATCACCGTGCTCTTCCCGGGAGGCCTTCAGCCGGTCTTCCATGTCCCGAAGCGCTTTCTGAAGCACCTGAACCTTCTCGCTATTTTGCAGTTCCTCGTTCGCGCGATCGGTGGTTGTCAGGACCGCGGCGAGCTGTTGCCTGGCTTGCGCCAGTTGCTCTTCCGCCTGACGGAGCCTTTCCTGAAGCTCCGCGATTTGTTTGGCGCCGGTGTCGTCTGCCTGAACGGCAACCTCGCGATGCGATTCGGGCGGCATCGCCGGAACCTGCTGGCCGCGCGCCCAATGGGCATTGAGCGCGAAGCAGATCAATCCGACGCCGAGCGCTGCGAGGCCAGCCAGGCGGGATGGTCCTTGCCCCTCGTTGCGGGCGCCTACCAGTCGCAGAATGCGATAGCCCAACGGACCGCCGGTGCTCCCCATCGCCATGGGCGGCGTCGTAATCCGCATTCGTTCGAGCGTCGTCAGAGCGCGCGCGTAGCATAGGGCATTGCCGCAGCAGCCGACCGCCAGATCGTCGCAACAGAGTTCGCGCTCCCGGCGAATCCGCGACGAAGTCCACCACACCGCGGGGTGGTAGAACAGCAACGTCTCCACCACCATTTGTAGAACGTTGACCAGGTAGTCGTACCGCTTGACGTGGGCCAGTTCGTGCGCCAGGACGGTCTCCAGTTGTTCGGTGGTCAGGCCGAGCAGCGTAGCGGACGGCAGCAGGATGACGGGACGGATCCAACCCACCACCGAGGGCCCGTCGGCCAGCGCCGAGATCAGTACATGCACGGGGCGAAGTCCCATCCGGGAGGCCAGAGCAGAGACGGCGGCGAGCACCGGGTCGCCGGCCGGAGTGCCTAGCCTCCGCAGTTTGTACACCTGCTTAGCGGCCCAGACCAGGCGAACGGAAAGCATCAGCACGCCAAGCGACCAGACCGGTAGCGCCCAGGACTGCACTTGCGCGAGCCACGGGAGAGCCGATCCCAAGGGGTTGGCCGCGCGAATCCAGGTTCCGCCCGCTATGAACTCTGCCGTGTGTGGACGTGGCCACAAGGTCCACATGGTAACCGCTGGGAGTACGGCCAGGATGGCGAGAGCCGCGCAACTGGCGAAATAGCGTGCCGAAGCCGGGCTCTTTCGCAGGAAGAGCAGTGTGACCCATAAGACGATTCCCACGGCCGCGCCCTGCCAGATGAAATGCAGCAGAGCCAGACTCAGAGCTTGTGCGATCGGTGACGTCATTTCCCCTCTCCTTCCATGCGATCCAGGAGCTTTTCGATGGCTTCCAATTCCTCGGGCGTCGATTTCCGGGTGGCCAGCGCCTGCAGCACCAGGCTCTTCACCGACCCGCCAAAGGCCCGCTGCACCAGATCGCGCAGCAACTGCCGTTGGGTCTGCTCCTGGCTGTATTTGGCGCGGTAGACTTGTGGCCGCTGGCTTTCGTCGCGCTCCACGTGGCCCTTCTCGGTCATGATCTGCAACATCTTCAGGACCGTGGTATACCCGGTCGGCTTGGTCCGGTTCAGAATGTGCTGGATGTCGCGGACCGAATGCGGCCCGTTTTCCCAGAGGGCCCGGAGGATGGTCAGCTCGGCCTCGGTCGGCCGCCGCTGTTTGGATGCCATGGCGCTATTATTGACGAAGACCTTCGTCAAGTCAACGAAAACTTTCGTCAGTTTGTGGTGGCACAATAGGAACAGTGCCTGGGAAAACCTTCTACCTCGAGACCTTCGGCTGCCAGATGAATGCCCACGATTCCGAGAAAGTCTCGGGAACGCTGTTGGAGCATGGCTATACCCAGGTGGAGACACCGGACGAAGCCGGGCTGGTGCTCTATAACACGTGCAGCATCCGCGACAAAGCCGAGCAGAAGGTTTTTAATCGCCTGCAGACCTTCAAGCGCCACAGTCAGGGCAAACTGTTCGGCGTTCTGGGATGCGTGGCGCAACAGGAAGGCGAGAAAATCTTCGACCGCGCGCCGTATGTCAACCTGGTGTGCGGCTCGGCCAGCTATCCCCGTTTCGGCGAGATGCTGGTGCAGTTGGAAGCGGGCGCGCGCCGCATAACCGGCCTCAGCCTCGATACCGAAGAGACCTTCGACACACCGTTCACGCGGCGCGACAATCCGCACCGCGCCTATATCACCATCATCGAAGGCTGCGACAAATCCTGCGCCTATTGCGTGGTGCCGTTCACGCGCGGACCCGAGCGCAGCCGCATCGGCGAAAGCGTCCTGGACGAAGCGCTGCGCCTGGCGGAACGGGGCTATACCGAAATCCAACTGCTGGGGCAGAACGTGAACAGCTACCGCGATCCATCGCCGGCGGGGTGGGATTTCGCGGTGCTGCTGGCCCGCGTCGCTTTGATCCCCGGTATCCGGCGAGTGCGCTATACCACGTCGCACCCCCGCGACTTCAAAAAAAGCATCGTGGACGCCATGGACGCCAACCCGGTGATTTGCGATCACGTCCATCTCCCGGTGCAATCCGGGTCGTCGCGGCTGCTTTCGTCCATGGACCGGCTGTACACGCGCGAGCAGTATATGCAGCGCATCGAATGGCTGAAGACCGCCCGCCGCCCGTACTCTCTCACTACCGATATCATCGTAGGGTTTCCGGGCGAGACCGAACAGGATTTCGAGCAGACGCTCGATCTGCTGGACCAGGTGCAATACGATTCGCTGTTCAGCTTCAAATACTCGCCCCGCCCCAACACCGCCGCGCTCGAAATGCCCAACCGCATTCCCGAAGAGGAAAAGCAGCGCCGCCTGGTGACGCTGCAGGAGAAGCAGCGCGCCATTCAGATCCGCCGCAACGCCGAATTGATCGGCGCCATCCGGGAGGTCCTGGTCGAAGGACGCCACGAATCGCTCGGCCAATGGATCGGACGCACGTCGGACAATCGTACGCTCAATTTTTCGCACGCCGGGGGCGGCGCGCAACCACAGTTGGGGCAGTACCTGCCGGTACGCGTCACGCGGTCGGGTCCCAACTCCTTGGTGGGCGAGAGCGTAACTATGGTGTAATGAAACTGCCGGTGTAATGAAACCGCCGTGTAATGCAATTGCGGGAGGGCCTCATGGAAGTCGAAATGAAAATTCGCGGGCTGATGATGGATCCCGTGACCAACATGCCCATCGTCATTTTGAAGGATGTGAACGGCAACACCGTGCTGCCGATCTGGGTGGGTGTGTATGAGGCCAACGCCATCGCTCTCGAAATCGAGAAGGTGTCCACGCCCCGCCCCATGACCCACGACCTGATCAAGACTCTCCTGCTGGGGCTGAATACGGGTATGCGCAAAGTGGTGGTGAGCGATCTCAAGGACGACACGTTCTACGCGGTGATCTGGCTGGATCGCGATGGCGAACTGATCAGTGTGGACTCCCGGCCCAGCGACGCTTTGGCGCTGGCGTTGCGGCTGGATTGTCCCATCTACGTGGAAGAGACCGTGTTGAAATCGTCGAAGCTGGCCGCCACGGTTTCCGATAAGGTCAACAACGAAGAATTGCGCCGCTGGCTGGAGGGCCTCAACGATGAGGATCTCGGCCGTTACAAAATGTGAGGTCGCCGTGTCGCCGATCCCTGAAAAGCAACCCGTCCCCGAAGAGTTGACGGCCCGCTTGAAAGCAGCCGATATCTGGCAGTTCGTGAATGCGGCATTCTACGGCGTCTTCGTGCGCAATGGTTGCATGGTGGTGGCCCAGCGCAATCCCGATACGGGCGTCTATACCGGTATCGGCAGTTCCGGGTATCCGCTCGAAGGGGTCGGAGTCGCTTACCTGCAGTGGCAAGGCGACCAGCCGTTCCTGTACCACAAGGACTGTGGAGCGGTGCCGGCCACCCCGGAACAGGTGGAGACCCTGCGCAAGTTCTCCGCCGATGTGAAGGCCGCGCTCGGTCTGGAAGAAGCTGCGGGTGCCTAGAATGGACCCGACTTGGGCCATTTGGATCAACTCTCAATTGTTTCTAAAGGACTTACTCGTCCAAGACGGCCCCACTCGGGCCGTCGTACGTTTCCACTCCCTGCCGCCACTTCGAACTGGCGCTTTTCCCACGGTTGTGCCCATAATTGATACTCGGAAGGGGATGTCCATGCGTTTCATGTCGGTTTTTCTGGCCCTGCTGATTTCTCTGCCGTTGTCGCCCCTGGCCTGGGCACAGACCGCGCCTCCCAAACTGAACCTGGTGATCGTGGAAGGCGACGGTGCGATCAATAATATCCGGCAGCGCACCGCCCGCGAACCCATCGTCGAGGTGCAGGACGAAAACCACAAGCCCATCGCCGGCGCCGTGGTGGTCTTCCTGTTGCCGAACCAGGGCGCCGGCGCGACCTTCGCCGGTGGCGAGCACAGTTTGACCGTCATCTCCGATGCCCAGGGCCGTGCAGTAGCGCGAGGACTGCGTCCCAATACCGTTCAAGGACAATACCAGATTCACGTCAACGCTTCGCTCAACGGTCAGACTGCCAGCACTGTCATCTCCCAGACCAATGCCTTGGCCGCAGCCGGGGCTGCCGGCGGCGCCGCGGCGGCTGGAATCTCAGGCAAAGTGATCGCAATCCTGATTATCGTGGGCGCGGCGGCTGCCGGCGGCGCCGCCTATGCCGCTACCCATTCGGGCAGCAGCAGCAGTTCAGCCACCATTCCTGCCGGGGCGAGCGGCATCAGCATTACCGCCGGCTCCGCGACCGTAGGTCCGCCGAGGTAACCGACATGAACTTTCGAACTCTCTCTGTTGTGGTCCTGTCAATCGCAGTCCTGTCCGCCCTGTCCGCGCTATCGCTTTTCGGCCAGAACGGCCAAATCGCCGGCCCGGCAATCGGGTTCGTGTTCGACAGCTCGGTGAGCGCGCTGCGCCCCGTTTTGGGTATCCCTGGCGCGTCCACAATGGGAAATCCTGTGAATGCGGGATTCGCCTTATCGTGGGCCACCGTGGCCCCGCGGCAGGATTCGGCCATCGCCACCGCGGCGGATGGCTCGCTGCACCTGCTGCGCCTCTCTTCCGGTGTGGCTGAGACGCCATGCGCCGCCTGTCCGGCCACCGCCCAGGCCGCCATCTTCAGCCCTGCCGGCACATCCGTGGCGTTGTATTCGGCCGGCCGCGCGCAGATCGTGACCGGCTTGCCGGGCGCCCCCGTGGCGGGAGCCAGTTTTGAGGTTGGCGCTTTACCGCGCGCCCTTCGGGGCCGCGCGATGCCGCCCCCCATGGCGATTAGCGATGACGGCGCATGGCTCCTTGCCGCCACCAGCGCCTCGGTAACTCTGTTCAACGCCAATGGCGGATCCCGCCAGCTTCTCGGGACCGGGCCGTACCCTCAGGTGGCGTTCGCCGCCGGCAGTCACGATGCAGCCATAGCCGATGGGTACGTGGCGGGTCTGGTGCTTTTCCACGATGTCGCGGGCGCGTCCACCCAGCAGTCGTTGGACACGCCGGATGACATTCGGCACTCGGGCGCCGTGGCGTTTTCGACGGACGGCGGCAAACTCTTCGTCGCGGTTCCCGAGCAGCAGTCCGTAGTGGGAATCGACACCGCTTCCGGGGTGCGCACCGCTTCCGCCTGTAACTGTACGCTCTCCGGGTTGACGCCGATGGGCGCCGTTCTACGCTTGAATGAAGCCGGCAACGGTCCGCTGTGGCTTTTGGATGCCGGTACTCCCTCGGCGCCACGCGTGGTGTTCGTCCCGGCGCTGGTTGCGCAGTAGGTGCTACAGGGCAAAGCCAGGCCCTCGACGGCGCTCGGTTGATAGGGCCGCCGTCAACGCATTGAGGGGCGCTTTTAAGGCCTGTCTTCCGAGGTGTGAATCACCCTGAAGATATGCACCGTGTTCGACTCTACGCCATACACGATGATATATGGCAACGGAACAATGACGAGTTCACGTGTGCCTTCTTTCAGTCCGGCGCGGCCACGATTGGGAAATTGTTTCAGCGAACGAGCCACTTTATAGAGCTTGCGGATGGTCGGCTGAGCGAACGATGGGTGATGCTCTCGCAGATAATCGGCTATGCCCTGCAAGTCGTCAGCAGCGGCAGGGGCCCAGCGGATGCGCCTCAAGAGTTGAGCATCCGCTCAACGCGGGCGTCCATTTCTTCCTCTTCGATAAACTCGCCCCGTGCAATCTGGTCAATTCCAGTCTGCACCTGTGCCTTGAACCATTCATTATGCGCAAGCAGTTTGGCAACGGCTTCCTGCATGAGCTCGTCGGTTCCACGGCCTGTTTGGGTGGCAAGCTCATTCAGTTGGATTTCCTGATTTTGGTGTAAATGTACTTCCATGGCCTTCAGGATAGAGAGCGACAGGGCTTCTGTCAACGGGTCTGAGCCTTGCGCCGTTGTACGGCCGTCGCAGCGTTCTGCGCGGTCGTCAGGGCGTATGCCTCGCCGTTTTCTCTCGCCTCGCCACTTTCCTTGCAGGAGCCTGGCGGCGGTGTCCTCGATGCTCCAGCCCCTACCGCAGATTGAATTTCTTCATCTTATAGCGCAGGGTATCGCGCGTCACACGCAGCAGGCGGGCGGCCTGCGTCTGGTTGCCATTGGTCTTCTCCAACGCGCGCACCAGCAGGCTTCGCTCGTTATCTTCGAGCGAAAGACCATCGGCCGGAATCTCCGTCCCCATGGGCGCCGTAATGTTGATGCCTATGTCCGGTCGTGAGATGGCGATGGGCAAACTCGTAGGCGTAATGAGGGCGGATTCCTCTAAAATCATGGCCCGCTCGATGGCGTTGCGCAGTTCGCGAACATTGCCGGGCCAATCGTGCACCTCCAACAGCTTAGCGGTTGCCTCGGTGACGCCTTCGATGTTGCGCTTGAACTTGCGGTTGTAGTGCTCGATAAAGAACTGAGTCAGCGGAACGATGTCTTCGCTGCGCTCGCGCAATGGCGGGATCAAAATCTGGATGACATTGAGCCGGAAATACAGATCCTGCCGGAATGCGCCTTCTTTGACGGCCTCGCGCAGGTTTTTGTTGGTGGCGGCGACCACACGCAGGTCGAGGTTGATATCCTTCAGCCCGCCCAAACGGCGGAAGCTTTGGTCTTCCAGCACGCGCAGCAGTTTGGCCTGGAGCATCAGCGGAATTTCGCCGATTTCGTCGAGGAACAAGGTCCCCCGGTCCGCCAGCTCGAAAATGCCGCGCTTCTGGGAACGCGCGTCCGTGAATGCGCCCTTTTCGTAGCCGAACAGTTCGCTCTCCAGCAGCGTTTCGGGAATGGCGGCGCAGTTGATGGCGATGAAGGGTTCGGCCTGACGCAGGCTTTGGTAGTGCAGAGTCTTGGCGACCAGGTCCTTACCGGTGCCGTTCTCGCCTTCGAGCAGAATGGTGGTGGCTTCGCTGGCAGCCACGCGGCGCACGAAGTTGAGGACTTCCCGCATGGGCCCCGATTCGGCGATCACTTCGCGTTTCTGCGGCGCGGCTTCCTCGGTGATGTCCTTGATGGTGGCCACCACGCCGGTCAGGTGTCCGCCGGCATCGAACATCTGGTTGGTTCGCATCACCACCAGGCGCTCCATGCCGTTATCGGTATTCAGGCGGACCGTGCAGTTGGGCGAATTGGGAGCCTGGTTCAGGCCCACCAGCACTCCGCAGCCGGGTTCGCAGACGGTGCACCTGAAAATCTCCTGGCAATGCTTGCCGAGCATCTCGTCGGAAGCCATCCCAAAGAGCTTCTCCGCCGCCCGGTTGACTCCGGTGATGCGGAACTCGGGATCGTACAAGACCAGGGCGTCGGATAACTGATCGAATACCGATTCCAAAACGGCGGTCTGTTGCCAACCCGGGGTGAGCTTTGACATGGAACGTATGCTTTCCCCAAGTATAACAGCGCATTCTTGGGTTAATTGGCTCAATTAAAGACCACAAACGGGGGGAATTGCCCCCACCCCATGAGGGGAATATTCGACGTAACCCCCGTGGAACCGCCGCAGCTAGGGCGTGGCGATGCAATTGCTGCTTCGGGGTTTGGAGGCCTAATGTCCCGTTTGAAGATCATTGTGCCCGCTGTCATTATGCTGGGCGGTTTTCTGATTTGCTCTATGGCCACATACGGCAAGCCGGAATATACCAAAGCGACCAAGAAGGCATGCACCTATTGCCACCAGAAGAACGTTCCCGGCGATGCCGCGGCCATGAGCGGTAATCTAACCGATGCCGGTAAGTACTACAAAGACAAGAAAACGTTGGACGGCTACGTCGAGAAGAAATAGCGTCGGAAAGGGTGGAGGCGGGAGATGTCCATAATGCAGACAGTCCAGCTTTCGATCGCGGACGGCCCGTATACCGAGGCCGTCCGGGAAGCCCTTTCACGCACTTGCGCCTGGCGCGTGGAGACTGTCGACGACCCGGACCCCACTCACCCGTACGTTCTGGTTCTGGATGAATCCGCGTTCGCCAGGTTGTCGCTTCCTCTATTCAACCCCGAGCGAATTGTCCTGATTGCCCGGAACACGCCCCAAATGATGTCGCAGGCATGGGAAGCCGGTATCGTCTCCGTCATTTCCGATGAGGACTGCATCGGCACTGTCTTACTCGCCATCATGGCGGCCGCGTTACGCGTCGCAAATTCCCCCACTTCGGCCAATTCGAGCGAGATATCCCCCACTTCCGGTTACAATCCTGCGCCAATATCCCCACAAAAACAGTTATCCGGATCGAAACGTTGCAAAACTCAATAGGTTAGCGCCCGTTCCGTCATGGACTTCGGCTTGCACTGTCCTCTACTCCGGGAAAGGAGAAGGTGATACATGAACCATTCTTTAGCAGAATTAGAGGTGATCGTCCGAAACAAGATTTGCGGCGTATGCACCGACCGGGCCGTTGACGGGGCGTGCGCCTTGGAGGAACCCTCCACGTGTGCCCTGTTCCGCCTTTTCCCGCAAGTGGCCCAAGCCATTCAATCCGTAAGCAGCGACGACATTCTACCGTACATCGACGCGATCCGGCGGAATGTCTGTTCGGTGTGCTGCGAGCAGGCCTCGGACAATTCCTGCGAAACCCGGGAACAGGTCCGGTGCTCGCTCGATGCCTACCTTCTGCTGGTGGTGGACGCTATTGAAGAGGCCACCGGCAAGACCTTCGACAAGAGTCGTCTTCAGTCCTCGGGCGGTCCCACACAGGTCCGTCCTTACCCCGAATTTTCGTCGTAGAACTGAATTTCCGGAGAATAAACGATGAACAGTCAGTTGATGCCGTTCGTAGTTGTCTGGGCCGTTTTGGCCATAGTGGTTCTGTTCCTCATCGTCTGGCGCAAGTTGGTAGCGAGCCATGAGGACGATTCCTTGCACGTGGCGCACGCCGGCGCAATCCAACAGCAGGTGGGCGTGGCCCACAAGCTGGAACAAATCGACAAGTGGGGCAAAACCCTCACCGTAATTGCCGTGGTATTCGGCTTGATTCTAGCGGGAGTGTACTTCTACCAAATGTGGGTCGCCAGTTCCAGCATAGGAGTATAACGATGACGAACCGGGCTCTTGTGTCGCTGGGCCTGCGGCTCGGTTCGGCCCTGATTGGCCTGTATCTGGGGGCAGCCGGCGCCACTCTTTTTGCCGCGGACACCGCCAAAACGGACTGCACTTCCTGCCACGACCAGGGGCAGAAGCTGGCAAAAAGCGCGCACGCCGGGCTGCCCTGCGAAACCTGTCACGATTCCCACGAGCAGTACCCCCATCCCGCCAATATTCCCAAACCCGTTTGCGTCACCTGTCACGCAGACCAGGCCGGCGACTACGATCAAGGTGTCCATGGCCAGGCCCGCAAGAACGGCAACGAAGGCGCACCCGATTGCGCGCTATGCCACGGCAGCGCTCACGAGTTGCTGGACCCCAAATCGCAGGCGTTCCGCGCCGCCGTACCGGATACCTGCGGCATGTGCCACGCCGAGGTGGTGGAGCAATACCGCGCCAGCGTACACGGCCAGGCGCTGGCCCGCGGCATCACGCAGGCGCCGCTCTGCACCGATTGCCACGGCGAACATAAGATCCTCAAACACACCAACGAAGCCTCTTCGGTCAATAGCGCACACATTCGCGACACCTGCGGAAGCTGCCACGGGGACGTCCGCCTGACCCGCAAATTCGGCATGCCTTCCGACCGCCTGATCAGTTTCGATTCCTCCTTCCATGGACTGGCCGCGAAGTCCGGTTCGCAAACCGTGGCGAACTGCGCCAGTTGCCACGGGGTGCATAACATCCTGCCGTCGTCGGACCCCAAATCGACCATCAATCCCAAGAATCTGCCGAAAACCTGCGGGCAGTGCCATCCCGGCGCCGGTACGCGATTCACCATCAGCCAGGTACACCTTTCCGAAGGGAAGGCGGAGCCCGCGTCGCTGCGCTGGGTGCGCCAATTCTACCTGCTGATCATTCCCGTCACCATCGGACTGATGCTTCTGCACCAGGGAGGCGACTGGACCCGCAAAATGATCCGCCTGCGCTTCCGGAACGGAGCGGCGCGTCCCAAGACCGGCGCCGCGCATGGCGGTCTGCGCATGTTGCCCTTCGAGCGCGTGCAGCACGCCGTGATGGCGATCTCCTTCATCGTCCTGGTCTGGACCGGGTTCGCCCTCAAGTATCCGGACCAATGGTGGGCCCGCCCGCTGTTGCTCATGGAAGGGACCCGCTCCCTGCGCAGCTTGATCCACCGTATCGCCGCCAGCGTCTTCGTGGCCGTGGCCGTGACCCACGCGATTTCCCTGATTGTCAGCCGCAAGCTGCGCGCCCACTGGATGGAGATGCTCCCCCAGGTTCGCGACGGGCGCGAGGGGCTTTCGGGTTTCGCCTACAACCTGGGCCTGGGCAGCGTTCCCCCGGCCCGGTCCGATCACAGCTATATTGAAAAGGCCGAATACTGGGCGGTAGTATGGGGTGCAATCGTGATGGCGGGAAGCGGATTGCTGCTGTGGGCCAACAACCTGGCTATGAAGTTGCTCCCCAAGAGCTGGCTGGACATCGCGACTTCGGTCCATTTTTACGAAGCCGTGCTGGCTTCTCTGGCGATTGTGGTCTGGCATTTTTATTCCGTGATTTTCGATCCGGATGTCTACCCGCTGAACACCGCGTTCCTGACCGGGCGCAGCGTGAAGAAGGGCGACCCTGCGCCGGAGGACGAACCGCAAACCGTAGCCGGAGATTGAAAGACCGAACATGACACCAAACGCTGGAAAGGGCCGGGGATGGCTCGCGCCCCTCGTCTATCTGTCGAATAACTGGATCAGCCTGGCGGGCGTGATTCTCGTGACCACCGCAACCGTATTCTGGCTGTTCCTTCTGCCGGTCACGCTGCGCGGGGAAACCACCAGCCCGTATATCGGGATTTTAGTCTTTATGGTGCTCCCGGCGCCATTTTTTGCGGGTCTGGTTCTGGTCCCGCTGGGCATGTGGCTGAAGCGGAAACGCAGCGGAAGGGCGGGTCTGTATCCACCCGAATTCCCGCCTCTGACCTGGCGCAACATGGAGTTGCGCCGCCTGGTCTACTTCCTGGGCGCCACCACGGTGGTGAACATCGTGATCGCCAGCCAAGTCAGCTACGGCGCGGTCAATTACATGGATTCGGTGACCTTCTGCGGCCAGACATGCCACACCGTGATGCAGCCGGAGTATACGGCTTACCAGAACTCTCCCCATTCGAAGGTGGAGTGCGTGAAGTGCCACATCGGACCCGGCGCGGGTTGGTTCGTGCGCAGCAAGCTTTCCGGCGTCGGCCAGGTGATCGCCGTCACGTTCAACACGTATCCGCGGCCCATCCCTACCCCGGTCCACAATCTGCGTCCCGCGCGCGAGACCTGCGAGCAGTGCCACTGGCCGCAGAAATACGGCGAGGACCGGCTGCGTGTGATCCCGAAGTATGCCGAGGACGAAACCAACACGCTGACCAAGGACGTGCTACTGATGAAAATCGGTGGCGGCAACCGAGGCATCGGCATCCATGGCACGCACCTCGGCCCGGGAGTCGTAATCCGTTATGCGCACAGCGACGAAGCCCGCCAGGCGATTCCATGGGTGGAGTACAACGACAACGGGAAGACGACCGTCTACGCCACCGCCGACGCCAAGCCGGAGGGATCGGCCAATGGCCCGGTCCGGGTAATGGATTGCATGGATTGCCACAACCGTCCGGCCCACAGCTACGATTTGCCGGACCGCGCACTCGACAAAGCCATGAACGCCGGGCTGGTCTCAGGCGCGTTGCCGTTCGCCAAGAAGAAAGGGCTGGAAGTCCTCAAAGTCAATTATGCCAGCCGCGACGACGCGGCCGTACGCATTCCCGCCAGCTTCACCAAGTTCTATCAGGATAGCTATCCGGCGGTGTGGGCCCAGCGCCAGGCGGAAGTGACGGCTTCGGCGGCGGAAGTTCTGGCGATTTACAACCGCAACATCTTCCCCGAGATGAACGTAACCTGGGGCAAGTATCCGGTCAACATCGGGCATACCGATTTCCCCGGCTGTTTCCGCTGCCACGATGGCGGCCACAGCGCCAAGAACGGCGACGCCATCGCCATGGATTGCAATGCCTGTCACACTTTGCTGGCTACCGACGAGGCGAACCCGAAGATCCTGACGGATTTGGGGGTAACGGAGCCCAAGCGGTAGGAGGCGGCGGATTAGCCAAGCTTGCTGGCGACCGACGAGGCGAATCCGAAGGTGCTGACCGATTTAGGGGCGACGGAGCCCAAGCGATAGGGGGCGGCGGATTAGCCAAGTCTGTCCCACTCGTCGGGACTGATGTGAGCTTGCCTGAGAACGCTCCGTAACGTGCCGATGGGGACCTCGAGTTTCCTGGGCACAATCGCGGTGTCGACGCGATCCGCTGAGCGCCGCACAAATTTGACGTGGCTGCTTCTGACTGGCCTCGACGAAGCCAGCTGCCTCCAGCCGGCGCTCGATTTCGCGGAAAGGCAGGGGGCTAAGCCGCCCCAACCTCAGCCTCGATCATACGGACCTCGGGCGCACGTGTCGCTTGCGGTGGCTCGAAGTGCAGTTCGATCGCTTCCTTTAGATTGGCAAGCGCTTCTTCCTCGAGTCTCGCCTTGGCTGGCGACATCAAGTTCCAGGCATTGGGAGACGTACCATTTCCCCTCACGCCAAACAGTCGCGGCGAAAGGTCGCTTCATGGCTTCATTGTTTCACAGAGAAGGGCGCGCTGTACATGCGTTGGCGGGCGCAGCGATTGTGCCTCAATGCCTAATCGGTTCAGCTGGAAGACACATGAGGCGCGCGGGCCGAAGCATTACCTTGCCATCGAGCCTTGGGCGCTGGAGCCCGTCAACGTCTCAGCGGATCCTCAATCCACGGCGGAGTCGCCTCGATCAGCCGCCCCAATTCCGGTTCGAGTTCCTCCATTTTGACCTTCATCTGCCAGGCGATCTCGCGATAGCTGAAGTGGCCCTTGACGCCGCTGCGCAGGCGCGAAATGTACTCGGCTTCGGCGAAATCCATCTTGAACAGGAAACGCGACCGCGCGCCGAAGGGTAACAGATAGTGCGCTCCCGGCGCTGGCAGCCGGCGAAGCGTCTCCCACGCCGCCCCCATCGCTTGCCGGTAAATCTCTCCGGCGCCGCACTCGGTGACCAGTTTCGGCGTATCGTACCCCAGGTTGCCCGAGTACGCCTGGCGGAACTTCTGGCAGCGCCGATGGCGGTGCATATCCCGATACGCGCCCACGTCGATCGCGAAATCGTAGGCGTACAGGCCGCCGCGGAAGCCGCCCAGGATCTCGTCGCGGCGCGTGCGCGATTGCAGCGCCACATCCATTACCTCGGCGCGCTGCCGACCGCTCCACGCGCGCGCCATCTCGTACAGTTGCCGGAAAGGCCGGTCCGTCACGGGATAGAGGAGGGTCGCCACGATGTCCGCGGGGACATTGCCGGGGCGCACCAGGTCCACGGTTACTGGGTCGGCGGGCTCGGCGGACGGCAGATTCTGCGCGGCCCACTGCCGCAGATCGTCGCGCGATTTCACGGTATGCTCATCCGCATCGGCGTGGCGCGCCAGAGTAGGGGCGAGCGGCTCGGCTGCGGAGCTTTCGTCCCAGGCGCAATCCGGGGGACACGCGCAGGCTTGCGCGATCTCTTCGCCTAGCGAGCGCAATTCCTGGTACTCGGAGGCCTTCAGGCGGCGAATCTGCTTCTCGATGGTGCGGATGCTGCTGACCTGTCCGACATTCGTAGGCACGCCCCAAAAGAGCAGGTAGCGCGCGACGTCGAACGCGCGGGCTGCCAGGTTGCGTTTATAGGCCTCGGGCTTCATGTCATCGGGACACGGCAGGCGCTCGGCCAGACAGGCGAAGGCCGATTCGTTGACCTTGGCGTACGCGGCCAGCAGCGCCCGGCCGGCGGCCTGGTAGGCCGCGGCATCGGGCGCGGACAATTCGGGAGGAGTTACGAAGCCCGAACGGGAGAAATCCTGGTAGCGCGAACTCTTGGCCTGGCCGTCCCAGAGCGGCTCTTCTTCAATATCGGTGGCGGCCAGTTCGGAGATTCCTTCGAAGCACAACACGGCGTGGCCGAGGTCGGCGATGGAGGCATGGCCGTACTGGAAGTAGAAACTTTCGAGAAATTTCTGGGAGTCGTGCGTGCGCACCCACGCGATGGAATCGCGGATGGAATCGGGAGAGCGGCTGTACCGGGCCAGCGCGTAGGCGCTCTTCTCCGGCGGCATGGGCGCCACGGTGATGACGCGTTTGGTGGGGTTCAAGACGCTATGATAGCGGAAAGCATATGCAAATTCGCATCCGCCGGATTCATCCCGGCGCCATACTTCCGGCCTGCGCTCATGGACCCGCCGAAGATGCCGGCATGGATCTGTGCGCGGTGGAGGACGCCACTCTGGAGCCGGGAGTCGCGCGCCTGGTGGCGACCGGCCTCGCCATCGAAGTGCCTCCCGGATACGAGGCCCAGGTGCGGCCGCGAAGCGGTTTGGCGTTGCGGCATGCCATCACCATGCCCAACGCGCCGGGCACCATCGATCCGGGCTACCGCGGCGAAGTGCGCGTGATCCTGCTGAACCTGGGGCGCGAGCCGTACACCGTCCGCGCGGGCGACCGCATCGCGCAGATGATTGTGGCGCGGTACGAGGCGGTGGAATGGCAGGAGGGCGAACTGGCCGAATCGCAGCGCGGCGAGGGCGGATTCGGATCGTCGGGGCGTTGACCGCCGGCGCGGCGTACCCCGTCTGTGAGACAGTGGACTTACGGTGAGAAAGCTCTTTTTCTGGAAGCTCAAGCGGCGCGAACTCCAACTGGGAGACCGCACCCTGCTGATGGCGATCCTTAACGTTACACCCGATTCCTTTTCGGACGGCGGCAAGTACATGGATGCCGACCGCGCGTTTGCCCGCGCCATTGAACTGGAAGAACAAGGAGCGGACATCATCGACATCGGCGCCGAATCCACGCGGCCCGGTTCTGCGCGCGTCACGGCCGCGGTGGAAATGCAGCGTCTGATTCCCGTCTTGAAACGCTTGCGCGACCGCCTGACCATCCCGATTTCCGTGGACACGTACAAAGCCGAAGTGGCCGAGCGCGCGCTGGAATTGGGCGCCGAAATCGTCAACGATACGTCGGGCCTGACGTTCGAGCCGCACCTGGCGCGGGTGGTTTCCAATCACGATGCCGGGCTGGTGCTGAACCACATGCGCGGGCGGCCGGAGACCTGGGAGAAACTGGCTCCCATGCCCGACCCCATGGGAACCATCGGCCGCGACCTGGACGCCGCCGTATCGCGCGCGCGGCTCGTGGGCATCGACAAGTCGCGGTTGGTGGTCGATCCCGGTCTGGGTTTTGGGAAACGGCGCGAACAGAACGCCTTCATCCTGGCGCATCTGCAGGAATTGGCGGGGTTGGATCTGCCGATCCTCACCGGGCCGTCGCGAAAACACTTTCTGGCTCACGAAACCGAGGAAGAGACGCGGTTTGCGACAGCGGCCGCGGTGACGGTCAGCATTCTGGGCGGCGCGCACATTGTCCGCGTACATGACGTGCGCGATATGCGCCCGGCCGCCGACGTCGCCGATGAGATTTTACGAACAAGAAGTTGACTACTCGTTTCCTAGCCCCAAAGAGCGGGATAACTCGGAGTAACGCAAGTGGTCAGGTTCCGTCTAGAGGAGTGCATGTCGCGTTTATTGCTGGCCCTTCTGGCGAGCGCCGTACTATCTTTCGGACAGGCGCGTCGCCCCGATGAGTTCGCGCTGATACTGGCTGACCCTCCGGTCGCTCAGACGAGCCACTCGCGTGCGGAATTATCCGGCGTGCAGGCTCGCGCGCAGCTTCAATCCATTCGCGCCGCCCAGGGCCGGGTCCTGGCGGAACTGCGGCGCCGTCATGTGCCGGTGTCGGGCGCAGTACGGATTCTCACGAATGCCATCTTTGTGAGGACCGACCGGCAAACCGCGGCATCCTTGATCGCCATTCCGGGAGTTGTCCGCGTCCAGTATCTGCCTCCCGTCAAGCGCGACCTGAATACGGCGGTGGGGTTGGTCAACGTTCCCGCAGCGTACCCCGCGGTCGGCGGAGTCTCCAATGCGGGAGCGGGCATCAAGATCGGGATCATCGATACCGGAATCGATCAGAACCATCCCGGGTTTCAGGACTTGTCGCTCACGCCGCCGGCGGGATTTCCCAAGGGCGACTCGAACTACACGAACAATAAGGTCATCGTGGCGCGGAGTTATGTGGCGCTCCTGAACTCCAGCGACCCGCAATATTCCAGCCCGGACGACACCAGTCCCAGCGACCACTTCGGCCATGGTACGGCAATCGCCATGATCGCGGCCGGCGTTCAGAATACCGGGCCGCAGGCCACCATCCAAGGAGTCGCGCCCAAGGCGTTCCTGGGGAACTACAAGATTTTCGGGTCGCCCGGTGTGAACGATTTTACGTATTATTCGGCTGTTGCCCAGGCTCTTGAGGACGCGCTTACCGACGGCATGGATATCGTGACGCTTTCGCTGAACGAGGGCGACGGCGCGCTGAATGGTCCGCTGGACTTCGATCAGGCTTCCTGCGGCGGATACTGCGACGTCCGCGCGGAAGCCGTCGAGAACGCCGTCGCAAACGGCCTGGTGGTGGTCACCTCCGCCGGGAACGACGGAGCGAGCGGGCTGCAGATACCCACGTTGAGCACCATCCACACGCCCGGCACGGCGCCTTCCGGCATCACCGTGGGTGCTTCCTCCAATGCGCATGAACTCTATCAAGCGGTGCATCTGAGCGGCGGCGTCTCGTTGGTCGTCCAGAGTTTTGCCGCGCTGTTCGGAGACGGCCCGCGCATCAGTGCGCCGCTGACGGCCCCACTGGTGGACGTCGCCACGGTGGGGAATGACGGGCTGGCCTGTTCCGCTCTTCCCGCCGGTTCGCTCACCGGTTCGATCGCTCTGATCCAGCGCGGGGGAAGTTGTTTCCTCGACGCCAAAATTAATTACGCTCAAGTGGCCGGCGCCGTCGGGGTGATTCTGTACCAGGCGGCCAGCGATACCAGCGCGATTTCCAGTTCCCTGGGCGTGCCCGATACGGGAATCCCGGCGGTCGAGGTCCGCTATACCGACGGCGTGGCGCTGAAGACCAACAGCGGCTTGATGGCCACACTCGACCCGGCGCTGAGCACGTTCCCCAACCAACAGAACGTCATGATGCCGTTTTCCTCGCGCGGACCCTCCATCGGGCTATTCGCCAGTACGCCGGTCTATGCCATCAAACCGGAACTGGTGGCTCCGGGCGATGGAATCTATACCGCGACGCAGGTGCTCGACCCCAACGGCGATGGCTATAACGCCAGCGGCTACACCGTGGTTTCCGGCACCAGTTACGCAGTGCCGTTCGTGGCTGGAGCGGTGGCGCTGGTGAAGCAGAAGAATCCCGGACTGACCCCGGCGCAACTCAAGTCGGCGGTGGTGAATACAGCCACTCAGGACGTCACCGAGCCCAACGGCGCCACTGCGCGCGTGAATTCCGCAGGGGCAGGCAAACTGAGCGCGGGCGATGCCGTTGCCGTCGCGGCCGCGGTGAATCCGCCCACCCTGGCCTTCGGCGCGATCGCCGCGAGCGCATTGCCCATTAAGAAGACTCTGACGATTTCCAACGTCGGCGCCACGGCAGCGACGTTCAGCCTGACCGTGCAGGCGCCCGTGACAGTTTCGCCCTCCAGTTTGAGCTTACAGCCCGGTGCGCAGAGCGCCGCCGTCACAGTCACGCTCTCCGGCAGCGTGCCTGCGGCGGGCGAATACGAGGGCTTTCTTGTCGTCAGCGGCGCCGGGTCCACGCTACGCGTGCCCTACCAGTTCCTGGTGGCCAGTGGAATTGCGGCGGACATTATCCCGGTGACCAACGGCACGTTCTTTGGGGGAGTCGGCGATTCGGCCGCGAATGGCAACGCATGGCTGCTCTCGTTCCGGCTGCAGGATGCTTATGGCGTTCCAATTGTAAATACGCCGGCGCTGTATAGCGTCACCGAGGGCGGCGGGTCCATCGCTCTAGGCGACGCCCAAACCTATTTGTACGGACTGGCGGCCGCGCAGGTCAACCTGGGCCAGCAGCAGAGCGAACAGATCATCACGGGAACCGCCGGGGGGCTTACCTACACGTTTGACGGCTTTGCCAACCAATATCCCGCGATCGCCGCCAAGGGCGTGGTCAACAACGCTACGAACGCCATCGGGCAGGGTGTTGCGCCCGGTTCGTACATCTCGATTTATGGCAACGCGCTCGCGAACTCCACCGAATCGTACACCCCCCCGTCGCTGCCGGTCTCGCTGGCCAGCGTCAGCGTGAGCTTCGACGATGGCAACCAAAGCGTGCCGGGACATCTCTCGTACGTCAGCCCGGCGCAAGTGAACGTGCAGGTCCCGTGGGAGTTGCAGGGCGACACATCCGTACAGATGAAGGTCACCATGAACTATCTGTACAGCAACGTCTACACTCTCGCTCTGGCGCAGTATTCGCCGGGGATCTTCGCTAACTCCGGCAACGCCGCGGTAGTGGATTACAATTCCGCTACCGTGGTCACTTCCGCCGCTCCCGCGCATCGCGGCGACACGGTGGAGCTTTTCCTCAACGGTCTGGGGCCCGTCAGTAGTACGCCGCCTTCCGGACAACCTGCACCCCTGACGCAACCTTTGTCCAACACCGGTGTTTTTCCTACGGTAACCATCGGAGGAGTCGCCGCGCAGGTCACGTTCAGTGGTTTGGCTCCTGGGTACGTGGGACTGTATCAGGTGAATGCCGTGGTGCCGTCCAACGCGCCGACGGGAAATCAGCCGCTGGTGGTCTCGATCGGCGGCATAGCGTCACAGGCCGCAAATTTACCGATCCAATAGCGACAGACCGAGGGGCGGGCGCCGACCCGCCCCCTACTCGTCATCCCGTAGCGTGTGTGATAATTACCCATTGGGGGCCTCTCCGCCCGGTAATGGACATTAAGAAAAAACTGCAGGACGAAATCACCGTGCTGGATTATGAGCTCAAGGTCGAGCTTCCGAAGGAGATCCTCAAAGCACGGCTCCACGGAGACTTGAGCGAGAATGCCGAGTATCACGCCGCCAAGGATCGCCAGGGATACGTCAATGCCCGCCTGAACCAATTGAAACAGCGGCTGGCGGATCTGTCGATGATCGATTTCACCAAGATCCCTCACGACCGCAGCGGGCTCGGGTCCATCGTGGTCGTCCTCGATACCAAGCGCGAGGAAGAAATTACGTATAACCTGGTTACCGTCGAAGAGGCCGACGCCACCCAGGGGAAAATCTCCACGGGGTCTCCCATCGGCCGCGCGCTGCTGGGGAAGGAGGTGGGTGACACGGTCCGGGTGCAGAGTCCGGGCGGGGTGAAGGAACTGGAAATCCTGAAAGTCACCACCATCCACGACATGGTCGAATAGAACAATATGACCTTGACCGGCGGGATCGGGAAGGTTGCAGGCGCCATCATCAACGCCATTGTGCGTTGGCTGGCGCTTTCCCGGATCCACCCGAACGTGCTCACGTTCGTCGGACTGGTAATCAATATCTGGGCGGCCTGGCTGTTCGCGGCGGGCAGTTTCCGATGGGCTGGAGCGGTGGTCATCGGGGCCGGCCTCTTCGACATGGTGGACGGCCGCGTGGCCCGCGCCTCCAATCGGGTGACGCGCTTCGGCGGCTTCTTCGATTCGGTGCTGGACCGCTATTCCGACCTGGCGCTGTACATGGGCCTGCTGGTCTATTACGCCTCCATCAACCGATTCTTCTACATCGTTCTGACCGCCGTGGTGATGACCGGTTCTGTCATGACGAGCTATGCGCGCGCGCGTGCCGAGAACACCATTCCCAAGTGCAAGGTGGGTTTTCTGGAGCGCCCGGAGCGCGTGGTGCTCATCATTATCGGCGCGCTGTTCTTGCGAATGGCGGCGGTGCTGTGGGTGATCGCAGTACTTTCGAATCTTACGGTGATTCACCGCATGATCTATACCTGGCAGGAATGCCGGAGGCTGGAGGATGCGCAACTGCGTCCCCCGGCGGATCCGGAGGCCGGCCGGCCCAAGAAGCGGGCGATGGCCGGGCAGGTCGGGGATCTCCCGCGCGGATAGGGCCGGGCTTACGCTCATCGGCTTTTCCGGCCTAAGCGGATTTGCCGCAGGGAACTTCGGCAGCCCTGACACGGAACCGCGGCTGTGAAGGAGCGGCCCGAGCCGCGAGCCAGAACCACCCAATGCCTCAAGGTGGCCGCCGTGCCGGACGGCAGCTTGCGAGAAGCTCTTCTCTTGTCGCCATATTACACTAGTCGCTTGGACATAAGATTACTCGCCGTCATCGCGGCGGCCTCCTTCTTGACAACCGGTTGCGGATACATCGGCGGGCCGGCGCCGCCCTTCGCCAATGTCCCGTCCCCGGTCGGCAACCTGGCCGCCGTGCAGCGCGGGGGGAAGATCATCGTGCAGTTCACCGTACCCAAAGTAACCACCGACGGTCAGCCGCTCAAGCCGCCCGTGACCTTGGAATTGCGCATCGGCGACCAACGTCCGATGGGGCCCGTTCTCAAAGACGAGATCGCGCGCTACGAAATCCCCTCGGCGGAATGGACCGGAAAGGACGTTGCCATTATGGCGCGCGTGGCCGGCGCCAACGGCAAGGAGTCCAATTGGTCCGCGCCGTATACCCTCCCCGTGGTGCCGCCGCCAGACGCGCCGCACGATATCGCGGTCGAATCCGTTACTGGGGGCGTTCGGCTCACCTGGCAGTCCAAGGGCGAGCACTTCCACATTCTGCGCCAGGCGGACGCGGAGACCGGATACACTCTGATGGCCGTCGACGTTACGCAACACGAATGGGTGGATTCCACGGCCGTGTATGGCAAGTCGTACAGCTACCTGGTTCAGACCTTCGTGCCCCTGCCCGGCGGCAAGGAAGCCCAAAGCGACTTGCCGGACCCCAAATCCATCAGCCCCGAAATGCCTCCGCCCGCGGTTCCCACCGGGTTGCGAGCGCTCCCGGCGGCTGCGTCGGTTGAGTTGTCATGGGACAGCCCGGAGGGTGTCATGCCTTCCGGTTACCGGGTCTATCGTGCCGCCGCGGGCGGCGATTTTGCCAGGATCGCCGAAGTCGGCGCCGTCCCGACGTACTCCGACCGTACCGCCGAGGCGGGCAAGGTCTATCGCTACGCTATTTCCGCCATTGACGCATCTGGCCGCGAAAGTCCCCGGTCCGGCCCGGTGGAAGTCAATCTGCAATAGTACACCATTGTAAGGTGGTGCCAGTTTCTCTATTGTTTTAATGGTGTTAGATAGTTATTGAGTAAGCCGTTGGTGTATACTGGAGCCATGATCATTTCCATGCGGCAAAACGCCACGCGGGCGGAGATCGACCACGTCTGCGAGCGCATCCGCGAGTTCGGTTATAAGGTCCATTCCATCGAGGGCGACGAACGCTGCGTCATCGGGGTAGTCGGGGTTGGGGACGTCACCGCCTGCCTGGAATCGCTTGAGGCGACTCCGGGAGTCGACAGCGCCGTGCGGATCTCCGCGCCCTACAAGTTCGTCAGCAAGGAATTCAAGAAGGAACCGTCCGTCATTCGTCTGAACGGAACGGCGGTTGGCGGCGACGAATTCATCGTCATTGCGGGCCCGTGTTCCGTCGAAAGTGAACGCCAGATCATGGAAACGGCCGAGGCTGTCGCCCAAGCCGGCGCTCGGGTGCTGCGCGGCGGAGCGTTCAAACCGCGCACCTCGCCCTACGATTTCCAGGGGCTCGAAGAAGAAGGGCTCCGCCTGCTTCGCAAAGCCAAGGAACAGACCGGCCTGGCCATCATCACCGAAATCATGAGCGATCGGGACGTCGGTATGGTGGCCGAATACACCGATTGCATGCAGGTGGGCGCGCGCAATATGCAGAACTTCGCGCTTCTGAAGTCGTTGGGCAGTTGCGGGCGGCCGGTGCTGCTGAAACGCGGGATGAGCTCCACCATTAAGGAACTGCTCATGTCCGCGGAATATGTGGTAGCGCACGGCAACGCCAACGTGATCCTGTGCGAGCGCGGAATCCGGACCTTCGAGACGGTCACGCGCAACACGTGCGACATTGCCGCCGTACCGGTACTGCACGAGTTGTCGCACCTGCCGGTGATTCTCGACCCCAGCCACGCCACCGGCAAGCGCAGCCTGGTGCCGGCCCTGGCGCGCGCTGGCGTGGCCATCGGCGCGGAGGGGTTGATGGTGGAAGTCCATCCATGCCCCGAAAAAGCCGTCAGCGATGGCGCGCAGTCCCTCACGTTGGAAGGTTTCCGGCGGATGATGCAGGAGTTGAAGCCGTACATTCGCCTATGGAACGAGACACGGGCGGCGGTGGCTTCGGCGGTCGCATAATCTCCGCCGCCTGTGTGATACTTCGGAGGTGAATCCCAAAGTCCGCGCCTGGCTGCTGATCGCATTGGTAGCAGCCTTGTGCGCCGCATCCATCGGTGGGGTGTTCTGGTACCGGTCCCGGACGCTCTCACCGGCTGCGATGCGGAAGCGATTGCCGAGCGGCGATGGCGTGGTCTTCTATATCGATTTCGAAGCTCTCCGCCGCGGTGGGCTCATGCGGTTATTCGACAACGCCAAGTCCCCCGAAGACCCCGAGTACCTGCGTTTCGTCCAGGATACGACCTTCAATTACAAACAGGACTTGGACGCCGTGATGGCCGCGTTCGGCCCATCCGGCCGGTTCATTCTGGCCAAGGGCCGCTTCGATTGGAAGGTGCTGCGGAAGTATGCGGAATCGCAACAGGGCAAGTGCTACAACTCCCTGTGCCGCATGAACGGCAGCGCGCCCGACCGGAAAATTTCCTTTCTGCCAATCCAGTCCGGGCTGATGGCCCTGGCCGTGAGTACCGACGAGATGGCGGCCATGCGTCTGGCGAGCGCAACCTCGGGACCGGACCCCGAGATCCCCGACGCGCCGGTCTGGGCGACCGTTCCGCCCTCCCTGCTGCGATCCGCCGAAAACCTGCCGGATGGTACCCGCCCGTTCGCGCGCGCCGTGGGACAAGCCGAATCCGTGACGCTGGCGTTCGTGCCCGAAGGCTATCGATTCGCCCTCAAGCTCACGGTGGTGTGCCGCAACGACCAGGACGCCTACGATGCCACGGCCCAACTGACGCGCATTACCGATCTGCTGCGCAAAATGATCGTCCTGGAAAAACAGACGCCGCGTCCCGACGACCTGGCTGCCATCCTGGTCTCCGGAACGTTCAAAAATGCAGGCAATCGCGCTTTTGGCTACTGGCCGGTCGAGCGCGTGTTCGTGGAAGGTTTATTGCGGTAGTCTCAATCCACTCCATTCTGCTTCAACTTGCGAATCTCTTCCGCCGACAAGTTACGCATTCCGGAATCGCGGAGATTCCGCAGGTACGCTGCGTCGACGCCATTGTTCCGCAGATCCTCCAATTCTCTCGGAGAGAAGCGGTAGCCCAGGTCGTGCGAGGCCTGGATGAACTCGGTGGAGACGCCCTGCACGTGCAGGGACACGATCTCTTCGGTGGAAAGCCCGTCGTACCCCGCAGTCTTCAGCCCTTCCAGGAAGTGCGGCGTTACGCCTTGCACCTTCAACTGGACCAATTCCGCCACCTTGGGATGCAGTCCGTAGTGTTTGAGCAGGTGCAGAAACTCCGAATTGACGCCCTGCACGTGCAGATCGATAACCTCCCTCGCGGTGGGATTGTAGCCGGCGTCCTTCAAGTCGCGCAGAAAGCTGGTACGGACTCCCTGAATGCGCAGATCGATGAAATCCCGCGCCGAGAAATCGGTGTATCCTTCCCCGTGGACATCGCGAATATACTCCGGCGTCACGCCTTGCACGTGCAGATCCGCTAGCTGTTCGATGGTAGCGTTCAAGTCGGCGTCCTTGGCCGCCCGCGCGAACTCCAGGCTGACTCCCTGGAGCATCATGGAAAACAGCCCGTCCTCCTTCGGCGAGTCGTAGCCCAGCTTTTGCAACTCAGCCAGGAACCGCGGATTGGGCACAAACGTGAAGGACCCCGACCCGCTGCCCCACGAAAAGCTGCCCTCGCAGACCAGTTTGCCGGCATCCTGCACGTATTCGAACCGCGTCTTGCCGCCGTGGTCGATGGTATCTTCCGACAGACCATGGAAGCGCGCGTAGGGTACGTCAAATGTGGACGACCACCTGCCATGTCCGGGCTGAAACCGCCTCACCGTAAAGCGCAGTTGGTCCCAGCCGCCGGTGTGCCGCAACTCCCAATCCTGGTGCGGTCCCTGCCCGATCGCGACCATGACCGCCAAAACGATCGCACCCCATACGATTGCCGATGTTCTACTCATGCCGCAGCACTCCCGCCTGCTTGAGCTTCAGGACCTGCTTCAGGGTCAGGTTCGGCCCGTAATTCTTGGCTTCGCGCAGGTCGCTCGGGCGCAGTCCGCAATCCTGTGCCTCGACGATCTCCCGCGTGTCGACGTCCGTGAATCCATTGTCCGCCATGGCCGCCAGCAAGCCCGGCGGCACTCCGTGGTTGTGCAGATCGACGATCTGCTCCTTCGTAAACTTGCCCATGCCGGCGGAGTGCAGCCCTTGGACGTACGCCGCGGTGACGCCCGAGTTTTGCAGGTCGATGACGCCTCTTACCGTGAGCCCCGGAATCTCCGATTCTCCCGCGGCCCGCAGAAAATCCGTATTGACGCCGGAATTGTGCAAGTCGACAATCTCGCGCGGTTTCAGCTTGCCCCATCCGGCCCGGCTGACGCCCATGAGGTATGCGATCGAGACCCCGGTGTTGCGAAGTTCGATGATCTCGTCCACGGAAAGATCGCCATATCCCGCCGCCACCACGGCCGCCAGGAACGAATGCGGATCCGGTGTCCGAGCGGAGGCGGGCGGCGTGGGCGGAGCGCCCGGACGCGCCGGCGCCGCGGGTGCGGAGGTCTGAGCCATCGCCACCCAGCGCGGCGTCCGTGCTACCAGCGCTACCAATGCCAGCAGCAGGGCGGTGCATCCGGCTACGCGCAGGAGGGACACCCCGCGAACGTGCGGACCTTTCCGCCGCACCAGGATCTCGATGCGTTCGCCCAGGTGCGAGGCATGCCCAGCCATCCCGGACGCCAGCGCTTCCTTCCGCTTGGCGATGCAGTATTCGAACAATCGCGCCAGGCTCGCGGCATACGGCCGCGGAGCACCGGTGGCCGCCACCACCCATTCGTCGCAGGCCATCTCCCGTTCGCGCTCAATCCGCCGCAGCGCCCACCGCGCCGCCGGATTGAACCACACGGCGGCGGACACCACCCGGGCCACCAGGTTGCTCCAGTCGTCGCGCCGCGCCAGGTGGGAGAGCTCATGCAGCAGGACGTGGTCCAGTTCCGTCTGCCCGAACTCGCTCAACAAGCGCCGGGGAACCAGTACCGCCGGATGGCGGAAACCGGCGGCCATGGGTGTCGCCACTTCGTCCGACACCAGCAGCCGTATCGGGCGGCGGATCGCACAAGCCGCGGTCCACGCGCGAAAACTCGCCGACAATTCGGCCGATGCCGTGCGCGACCGCCGCTTGATTCCCCGCAGCCGCAGATAGCTCAAGCCGAGCCGTCCGAGTTGCGCGGCGAAGAGCCCGAGCCACAGAATCGGGAGCCAGAGGGACCACCGGCCCTCGCGCAGCTCGAGCTGGGCAGCGCGATGGACCGGGGCCGAGACCGTCGCGGGTGGTCCAATCAATTCGGCTGGCCCATTCCGATCGGGCATCCGGACCACCCGTTCGCGCCGCGCGGGGACGCGCACCCGGCCCGCATCGTGAATCGCGAACCCGACCGGCAGCAGCACCGCCAGCGCCAGCACCAACCACCAGATGGCGTGCCGGGTGGCCGCATTCATGCGCGGCGTCACTTTCAGCAGGACCCAAGCCGCGGCGGCCACCGCCAGAGCCGGCAGGAGTCCGTTGAGCAGGGCGGCGACCGCCACTGCGTCCGCAATCGGTTTCATCGCTCTTCCTCCGCAATGATTTGACGAATGCGCCCGAGTTCCTTCTCGCTCAATTTTTCATCTTTCAGAAGATTGAGCACCAATAACTCCGGCGAATTCCGGAAAAACCGGCTTACCAGGTACCGTACGGCGCTTTGCCCGGCTTCGTTCCGTCCAACCAGCGGACGGTAGACGAACGCCCGGCCTTCCTTCGCTTTGGCATGCTCCAGGTAGCCTTTGTCCTCCAGGATTCGGAGCGTCGTCAGTACGGTGTTATAGGCTAGCCCCAGGTCTTTGGGCAAGGCATCGGCAACCTCCGCCACGGTGGCGAAGCCCTTTTCCCAGATCACGTCCATCAGCCGCAGTTCGGCATCCGTCAGATTCAGAGATTTCTTGCGCGCCACTCGCAGACACTCCATCAACTAAGGAATTAAGAGTCTGGGATTATGATGCGCCGGGCGGGAGCCGATTGTCAACTATAAAATTAAGAATTGAGGCGGCGATGATCTTTCAGAATGCAGCGATCCATGGCGACCACCAGCCCGGCATCCTCGGCGCGATGGGCGGCTTCTTCGTGGACCACGCCTTCCTGCATCCACACTGCTTTGGCGCCTTTGCGGATGGCGGCTTCCACGATCTCCGGTACATATTCCGAGCGCCGGAAGATATCCACGATGTCGACCTCGCCGGGGATGGAATCGAGGTCGGGGTAGCTGGTCTCGCCCAGGATCTCCCGCTCCCGCGGGTTCACTGGAATAATCCGGTAGCCGGCTCTCTGCATGTACTCCGCGACGCCGTAACTGGGCCGCCAGCGTTTGGAGGACAGACCGACCACGGCGATGGTTCGCGCGGAACGGAGAACTTCGGCGGCGCGATTCATTTACTTTCCCGTGTGCGTCTGGGCGCGACGGCACGTTTGAGCTTCAAGATCTCTTCGCCGCTCAAATGGCGGAATTCGCCGGGCTTCAGCGGACCCAGTTCCAAGGGGCCGATCCGCACCCGCTTCAACTTCTCCACCAGGCGGCCGAAATGCTTGAACATCAAGCGGATCTGCTGATTCCGGCCCTCGAACAGCTTCACTTCGTACCAGGGATTGTCGGCGCTCCGCATCAGCCTGAGCCCGGCCGGCTGGGTACGGCGTCCCGAAAGGGGTATGCCCTGCCGGAATGTCTGTTCCTGGTCCGCCGTCAGCGTACCATTCACCTTCGCCAGGTAGGTTTTCGGCAAGTGGGTGTTGGCCGAAATCACCGCATTGGCCACTTCTCCGTCGTTGGTCAATAGCAGCAGCCCTTCGCTGTGATAATCCAGCCGGCCCACGGGGTACACACGCTCCTTGACGCCGCGGAGCAATTCCATCACTGTCTGACGGCCTTCCGGGTCGCTGACCGTGGTAACCGTGTTGTTCGGCTTGTGCAGCGCGATGTACAACAGGTGCTTGGGGGCATGGAGCAAACGGCCGTCCACTTTGATGTGGTCGCGTTCCAGGTCCGCTTTGGAACCGAGCTCGGTGACCACCGCGCCATTCACCATCACGCGCCCCTCCAGCATGATCTTTTCCGCCTGGCGCCGCGAGGCGACCCCGGCTTGCGAGAGGATTTTCTGAAGCCGTTCCTCGGCCATCAACCCTCCGTTTCCGGCGGTGTTGGCGGTGGGGTTGCCTCCGCCGGCGCCGCTTCCGCCGGAAGCGCCTCGGGCAGTTCGCCATCGGCAAACGCCATCCGGCGGATCTCCTCGAACTCCTTCAGCGTGGGCAACTCGCTCAAATCCTTCAGGCCAAACTGGATCATGAACTCCTTCGTGGTCTTGTACAGAATCGGTTTGCCGATCACGTTCTTGCGTCCGGCTTCCGCGATCAGCTTCCGGTCCAGCAGCGTGCTCAATACGCCGGTACCCTGTACGCCACGGATCTCCCTGATCTCGGGCCCGGTTACCGGCTGCTTGTAGGCAATCACGGCCAACGTTTCGAGCGCGGGCAGGGACAGCTTCAAGGGTGGCTTAAGGCTCTTGACGAAGGCCCGCACCGCGTCATGGTGCTCCGGCTTGGTCGCCATCCGATAGCCGCCCGCCACTTCGCGGATCTGAATGCCGCGCCCCGGAAGGTCGTACTCCGCGACCAGTCGATCGAACAGCGCCTGGATCCGCGCGGCAGGCTGCTGCAGCGAGGCCGCTACCTGGCCCACCGTGATGGGGTCTTCAGCTACATAAACCAGAGCTTCCAGGACAGCCTTGAGGCGGACGTCGTCCTCGGCGGTCTGGTCCGCCTGGCTGCCGCCATTTTCCGGCGACAGCAATTCGTCCGCCAGCACAGCTTCCATCACCACCAACTGGCGTGGCGCCGGCTCGGCTTCGTTCCGCGAGTCTTGTTCCGGGCTCTCGCCCTCGGGTATCTCCAGTTCTTCCATTTCCAATTTAAATGTAGTCTTTTTCGATGGCTGCGATGGGCTGTTCGGAAGCGAACACGCTGTCGAAGCCCTCGCTCCGCTGAAGAGCGATCTCGCCGAATAAGTCTTTTTGTGTCAGCACTACGGCCTGCATGCGCACCATTTCCAGCACGGCCAGGAACAGCGCGATCATCGCCCGGCGGGTCCGCTGCCGCTCGAAGACGCGCAGGATGAATACGGGCCCCTCGTGGGCTTCCGTGAACTGATCTTTCAGGTAGTGGATCATGTCGGCCACGGTGATATCCGCAGCCTCCACCTCATACACCGGCCGGTTCTTGGTCCGCTCCAGTATCTGCCCCATGGCCTTCACCAGGTCGTACAGGTTCACGGCAAGGCCGGGGTCGTCCGATTCCGAAAGGAACGCCTTCACCTGCGGGTTCGACCAGACGTTTTCCTCGATTAACCGCTTCTGTTGCAACATTTCCGCGGCGTTCTTGAAGCGCTCGTGCTCCAGCAGCCGGTCTACCAGTTCCTGCCGCGGATCTTCCGGATTCTCACCGTCTTTCTCCAGGGCCGGGTCGCGCGGCAGGAGCATCTTCGACTTGATGTGGATCAGCGTCGCCGCCATATACACAAATTCCGCGCCCAAATCCATATCCATCTCCCGCGCCTTGTCCATATACTCCAGGTACTGCGAGGTAATGGTGGCGATGGGGATGTCCTTGATGTCGATCTGCTGCTTCCGGATGAGGTCCAGCAACAGATCTAAAGGACCGTCGTACTGCTCCAGATGAAAATTGAGTGGCAAGGACACCGTCTTTCACGATAGCACGCGTGAAGTGGGACAGGCCCCGGTGGAGATCCAGGTCTATCCCGCTCAGGGCACGACGGTGAAGTACGGCATTTCGAACAAGGTCGCCCCGCTATCCAGGGAACACGTGCTGGTCACCTGGCCGGTCTGGGGTCCGAGTTGCAGATCGACCTGATAGACGCGCCAGGTGTCGCCCGGCGCGAGACCCGCGTAGAGAACGGTCCAATTGGCGCACACCATGGGGGTCGCGAGACGAGAGAAGGGTTCAACGGAGGGCGCGGGGAAGCCGGTCAGGATTTCCGGATTGACGGCGCCCAGGCCAACCATATAAACGTGCAGGATCTCGCTCGAGCGCGGCGGACTGTTGCCGGTGACGGGACCGCTCCAGTCCTGGTGCACGATAGAGCCGATCTGGGGATACGCCGCGATCGGAGCATCCTGCCTGCGGCCGCCTTAGCCTTCCAGGCAGGCGAAGAATTCCTGGTAAAACTCGGGATGGCACTTCCATGTCTGGGCGGTGATCAGCTTTCCATCCCGGACGGCCGGCTTGGCTGTGTAGATTCCGCCGCCGCGCTCCACTTCGATTCGTACGTGGGGGTGGCAGGTGACGGTGCGGCCCTCGATCAGGCCGGCCGCGATGAGAATCTGAATCCCATGGCCGATGGCGCCCAGGCATCGGTCGTGCTCGGCGAACTCGCGCACCAGCGCCAAGAGACTCGGGTCGTTCCGCAGGTATTCGGGAGCGCGGCCGCCCGGCAGAATCAGGGCGGCAAACTCGCGCGCGGCCACCGCGGTGATGGCGATGTCGGCGTCCAGGGAGTGGCCCTGGCGCTCGACATAGGTTTGCCAGGTAGGCTCGAAATCGTGCAGGACCAGATTCAGCCGGCGGCGCGACGGCGCGGCGACCACCGGTTCCCAGCGAGCCTCCTGCAATCGATGGCAGGCGAACAGGGCTTCATAGCTATCCCCGCCATCGCCGGTTACAATCAAAACTCGTCTGCTCATGGCAGCCTCCGTTTGACACAGAATACCAGCCGGTAACAATAGACAGTATGGCGAATTTTGCGCCGGGCGCGGCGGTCGACGTAGCGGTGATCGGGGGCGGCGCGGCGGGTCTCATGTGCGCCATCGAAGCGGGGAAGCGCGGACGGCAGGTGGTGGTGATCGAACACAACGACCGGATTGGACGCAAGATTCTGATTTCGGGCGGCGGACGATGCAATTTCACGAACCTCGACACCAGGCCGGACCACTTCCTGTCGCGGAACCGTCATTTCGCCAAATCGGCTCTGGCGCGTTACCAGCCGCGCGACTTTGTGGGTCTGGTGGAGCGCCACGGAATCCGCTATCACGAAAAGAGCCTGGGCCAGCTATTCTGCGATGAGTCCGCCCGGGAGATCGTCGACCTGTTGGAAGCGGAATGCGTGGCGGCGGGGGTGCGGCTGCAATCCGGCTGCGCGGTGCGGCGGGTGAGCCGTGAAAATAGCGGCGGCGGGTATCGCGTGGAGACGGCGGTTGGCTCCTGGTCCGTGGCATCCCTGGTGATAGCGACCGGCGGGTTGTCGATTCCCAAGATGGGCGCCACCGCGTTCGGGTACGACATGGCCAGGCAGTTCGGTCTGAAGGTGGTGGACTGCCGTCCGGCGCTGGCGCCTCTGACTTTCGCGCGCGAGGATCGGGAACGCTACGACGGCCTGGCAGGAGTTGCGGCCGATGTCGCCGCGGGGGTGGACGGACAGCAATTTCGCGAGCGGATGCTGTTCACTCATCGGGGACTCAGTGGACCGGCTATCTTACAGGCCTCGAACTATTGGACGCCGGGCGAGACGGTGGTCATCGATCTGCTGCCGGCGATCGACCTGATCGAGGTCTTGCGCGGCGCGCGAACCTCAGGCGAGCGGTTGGCGTTTCGGAATTGGTTGAGCCGGTTCCTTCCGAAGCGGCTGGCGGAGCGCTGGCTGGATGTGCGCGCGGAATCGCTACCCGGTACCAAGCCGGTCGCGGGGTTGAGCGACCGCGAGATTCGGGCCATTTCGAGCGCTTTGCACGAATGGCGCGTCCAGCCGGCCGGGACGGAGGGTTATGAGAAAGCGGAAGTCACCGCCGGTGGTGTGGATACGGCGGAGCTTTCGTCGCAAACCTTCGAGGCCAAAAAGATGCCGGGCCTGTACTTCGTGGGCGAAGTGCTGGATGTGACGGGGCAGCTTGGCGGATTCAATTTTCAATGGGCTTGGGCATCGGGATATTCGGCGGGGCAGTACGTGTAATGCCCATCTTTTTGAGAATGGCGTCTACGTAGTTTTTCGTCTCCGGGATATCGGGCACTCCGCCCGCCTGATCGACGTTCGCCGGTCCGGCGTTGTAGGCCCCCAGAGCTTTGGGAAGGTCGCCGGCGTATTTGTCCATCAATTGTTTCAGGAACTTCGCGCCGGCCGAGATGTTCTCTTTCGGATCGAAGGGGTCTATGACGCCGAGTTCCTGGGCGGTGGCCGGCATGAGCTGCATCAGACCTTGCGCGCCCTTGGAAGAAACGGCGCAGGGGCGATAGGCGGATTCCTGCTCCATGACGGCGCGCAACAGTTCCGGCTTGACGTCCTGGGCCTTGGCGGTGGTCTCAATGAGCGGAGCGACAACGGCATCGGCCAGCGGTTCGCAATCGGCTTGCGGCGGCGGCGAATCGGGACCCATTGGAGGCAGGGGATTTCCAGGTATGAGCTGGGCTCCCGCGGACTCCGCCTGTTTGCGTACGGCCTCGCGTTGCTTTTCGACGGAAGCGCGCTGCTTTTCCAGGGAGATCCGCATGGCCTCGGCTGGGGATGGAGGCGTATTCTGCGTGGCTGGCCCGGCCTTGGCCGGCGGGACCGAAGAAGGCGGCGGTGACTGAGGGGCTGGCTGTTGAGCGAGCCCGGTCGACACCGCCAGAACACAAATCCACTTCATCTAGTAGCTTATCGGCGGAATCAAGCGGAAACTATAGCCCGCTGTGGAAAAAACTATACCGGCTGCGGCTCGCGGACTTTCAGATGGGGGCGGAGTCTGTCGATAGCGGCTTCCGGAGTGATCCCGTATTTCGCGCGCAGGAGTTCCAATTTTCCGTGCTCGATGAATTGGTCGGGCCATCCGATGCGCACCACCGGCGTGGTCCGTCCCAAGTTGTTCAGTTCCTCCAGCACGGCGCTGCCAAACCCTCCCCGCAGAACGTGGTCTTCGAGCGTCACGATTACCTCTACCGTGCCGGCGAAGAATTCCAGCATCTCGATATCGATGGGCTTGGTGAAGCGGGCATTGACGACCGCCGCGGCGATGCCTTCGCCTTCCAGTTTGCGTGCGATCTCTTCGGCCATGGGCACCAGCGCGCCCAAGGCGAAGATGGCCACGCGGTCGTTGTCGCTGTTCTGAAGCAGTTCGGCTTTGCCCACCGGGATGGCGCGGGGAACATCCTTCACCGGCGTGCCCGGACCCAGGCCGCGCGGATAGCGCACCGCGATGGGGCCGTTCCATTGCATGGCCGTGAACAGCATGTCGGCCAGCTCGTCTTCGTCTTTCGGAACCATGTGCACCATGTTGGGGATGGCCCGAAGATAACTGATATCGAAAAGACCGTGATGCGTAGGTCCGTCGTCGGCCGACAAGCCGCCGCGATCGATGCAGAAGACCACCGGCAGATTTTGCAGGCAGACATCGTGCACCACGGGATCGAAGGCGCGCTGCAGGAACGTGGAATAGATGGCGCAGAACGGTTTCAAACCCTTGGTGGCCAGCCCGGCGGCGAACAGCACGGCATGCTCCTCGGCGATGCCGACATCGAAATATTTATCCGGATGATGCGGCTGGAAGCGGTCGAGACCGGTGCCGTTGGGCATGGCGGCGGTGATGGCCACTACCTTCGGATTGAAGTTAGCCAGCTTCACCATGGTATCGGCGAACACTTCGGAGTAGGTCCGGCGGCCCAACGGTTTGGTCTCGCCGGTTTCCGGATCGTAGGGTCCCAGTCCATGAAACTTCTTCTGCTTTTCCAGTGCCGGCTCGAAGCCCTTGCCCTTCTGAGTCAGCACATGCAGCAGTACGGGGCGGTCCTGTTTCTTCAGGAATTCGAAGGTCTTGATCAGCGTGGCGATGTCGTGTCCGTCGATGGGGCCAAAGTATTTCAGCCCCAGTTCCTCGAAGATGACGCTGGGCAGCAGCATTCCCTTGGCCACCTCTTCGGCTTTGCGCGCCATTTTCAGCGCCTTCACGCCGCCCACTTTCTCGACAAGTTTTCCGGCGCGGTCATGCAGAAAATCGAACCGCTGACTGGTGACGATCTTGTTGAGGTAGCTGGCGATCGCGCCGACATTCTTGTCGATGGACCATTCGTTATCGTTCAGCACCACAATCAGCCGCTTGGCATGGGGCGCAATGTTATTCAGGGCCTCGTAGGTAATCCCGCAGGTAAAGGCGGCATCTCCAGCCACCGCGACGACGTGTTCTTTCCCGCCCATCCTGTCGCGGGCGACGGCCATGCCGAGCGCGGCCGAGAGCGCCGTGCCGGCGTGCCCTGCGCCGTAACAATCGTGCTCGCTCTCGGTGCGCAGCATAAAACCGTTCAGGCCGCCCGGAGTGCGTATGGTATGGAAGCGGTCCTGACGTCCGGTCAGCAGCTTGTGTACATAGGCCTGGTGGCTCACGTCAAACAGGAATCGGTCGGTGGGGGTCCGGAAGACGTAGTGCATCGCGATGGTGAGTTCCACCACGCCCAGGTTCGGGCCAAGATGCCCGCCGTTGTTGGAAAGAACGGTGATCAGCCGTTCGCGGATTTCCGCCGCTAGTTGTTCGAGTTCGAGAAGGGAAAGCTTCCGTACCCGCTCGGGCGATTCGATACCGTCCAGTATGCTTGCCATAGTCCGCGTGAACCTGTGTGTTCAACCCGCCCCAAATTTGGTTTCAATCCGCTTACAAAGTCCGTATCTGGCTGATCTTATTATTGTCGCACGAAGCCGGACGCCAATTCGATATGCTGGAACCACGCGTGACCGATCCCAACTTAGCCAGCGTCCCGGCTGAAGAAAAGCGGCCTGGCGAAATGCGGTTCTTCACCGGAAGGCGGCGCGACGCCGTGATCTCCCTGTCGATGGCGAACTTCTGCTTCGTTCGGGTATGGGGCGAGATTCTCGCGTACCGGCGGACCGACGCGGTCTGGCTGGAGACCATCCCGTCGCCGGTGGACGACGTTGCGGTGATGACGGCGGTGCTGTTGCTGGCCGCGGCGCTCTATGGCGCCATGCGGATGGCCAGGCGGTATCCCGGCGATCGCGGACGCAAGATCGCGCGGTTTGCGTCGTTTGGACTGGCGGCGATTCCGCTGAACGGGTTGCGCGCGGCTCTTTCACCGCTCACCATATATCTGAAGTCCCCGCTGCTCGGTTTGATCGGAACGCGGACCCTGGTGTTGCTGATTCTACCGGCGTGCGCGGGTATTCTCTGGCTGGGCTGGAAGTATCAACGCCAGATAGCAGCCGCCGCGAGCGTGGCCCTGGTCGCACTGTCTCCGTTCTGTCTTCTGACTTTCGGCGAAGCCCTGACGGCCATGTTTACCTACCGGGGCCAGCCGCTTCACGATGGCCCGCTCGCTCCGCGGTTGGCCACCGGCGTGCCAGCGACGCGGGTAGTCTGGATCGTCTTCGACGAATGGGATTATCGGCTGACGTTCGCGGACCGGCCGGAAAGCCTGGCCATGCCGGAAATCGACCGTCTTCGCACGGAGTCTCTTTTTGCGGAGGAGGCGCGGTCTCCGGCGATGGATACTTCCACCTCATTACCGTCGTTACTTACCGGGCGCCGTCTGGAAGCCGTGGCCGGCGAATCCGGGGTTGGGATGGAGGTTGAGCCCGCGGGGCCGCGGAATGTGAATCCGGCGCCGTGGGGAGAGAGTTCCTCCATCTTTTATACCGTTCGGAAAGCCGGTCTGAATGTAGGGCTGGTGGGCTGGTACCTTCCATACTGCCGCACCTTGAACGGCGTATTGCCGGAGTGCGTGTGGTGTGCCCTTCCGATTCAGGCCAACAGCACCGGGCACAGCTTTCTGGCCGGGTTTCTGGGAAGCGGTTTTTGGGGAACGGTCGCCGGCCAGTCGGTAAGCCTCCTGGAAACGGACTCGCTTTCGGTGTTCGGACAGTCCTCATCCACCCGACACAAAGTACAGCAGTATCTGGAACTGTTGGCGGAATCCAAGAAAGATGTGGCCGATGCCGGGCTGGGACTGGTCTTCCTGCACATTCCGGTGCCCCACGCGCCGCACGCATATAACCGGTTCACGAAACAATTGGACGGCCGGAATCGGCCGATCTCCGGATACATCGACAGCCTGGCCTTGCTGGACCGGATGCTGGGGGAGTTGCGCGCCACAATGGAAAGCCACGGAACCTGGGATCATACGGTGCTCCTGGTCAGCGCCGACCATCCGTTCCGCGCATCCCAAGCCCTGGACGGCAAGAGCGACCGGCGGGTGCCATTTCTGCTCCACTTTCCGGGGCAAGCGACAGCCGGAGTGTACGCTTCGCGGTTCGACACCATCCTCAGCGCCAACCTGGTCTATGCCATTCTGCGCGGTCCGGTTTCCACGTCCGCGGAAGCGTCTGAGTGGATCCGCCGGCGCCAAGGCGATCGGGAATCGCCGGTGCAAGGCGCGGAATAATCTGTGTGCGCACGTCACCGGATGCCCTTGCGCCAGCGATCCAGGCGCCCGGCGAGCGATCCCAGAGGCGTGGTGGCCAGGCGCGATACCAGATTCAGCCGAGCCTTCCAGCACCCTCGATGGAAGAAGCGGCGGCGCAGCACTGCGCCTTGGCGCCAGTGACCCCAATATGCCAGAGTGCAGGAGGTCTTGAGGGCGCGCAGGCAAAGGAAGCGCTCCAGCAGACTGCGGAGCGGCTCCGGGCACGCCTGCCGGACATCGCCTGGGTCGGTAAGGAAGGGCTCCACCGGCCGCATGGCGCGGCGGTTGCCGCTGAGCGAAGAGGCTTCATGATTGAAGTGCGCGGCCGGTTCCATCACGAAGCGGACGGGCGCATTGAGCAGCAGCTTGATCCATAGATGGCCGTCTTCTCCGAAGCGGACTCCTTTCTCGTAGAACCCGCCAAAGCGGCGGAGCGCGTCCGCCCGCATCACGGTGGAGACCGGCCACATGAAGATCACCATGGTAACCAGCAGGGATGGGGCGAGATCGGGCGTTACGGGCTGGATTCCGCCGGAGAGCCCCCGGCGCCGATAGACCGGAACAGAAGAGTTCGCACCGGGCTGGTCCAGCCAGGCGAAGGTGACGGCTGCCAGCGCGGGGTCTTCATCCAGGTATCGGATGGCCCGGTCGAGAAAATCGGGCATCCACTCGTCGTCGGCATCCAGGAAGGCCAGGTATCGGCCCTTGGCCTCGGCGATGCCGCGGTTACGGGCTGCGCCCGGTCCGGCGTTTTCCTGGCGGATCAGGCGCACCGGGAGACCGGGAAACGCCTGGACGAGCGCGGGACCGGAATCGCGGGAGCCGTCGTCCACCACGATGATTTCGAGGTCCTGAAACGTTTGTGCCGCGATGGAGCGCAAAGCGGCTTCCACGGTCCGCTCCTTATCGAAGAGCGGGACGATGACGGATACGCGCGGCGCCGGATTTGGGTTCTCGATGACTCCAGTGTACAGGCCCTATAATCGTTACAGATGCCCGCTCCTTGTGCTTTGGTGACTGGTTCCTGCGGCCTGATTGGTTCGGAAGTTTCCGTCTTTCTGGCGCGCGAGGGTTTCCATGTAACCGGAATCGACAGCAACCACCGTGCACTTTTCTTCGGACCGGAAGGCGACACGAGCTGGGTGCTCGAGCGCTTACGCCGCGAGATACCCGGCTATCGCCACGAAGCCCTGGATATCTGCGCGAGAGACCGGGTGCTGGCGCTGGTGGATGAGTTGCGTCCCAATCTGATCGTTCACACCGCGGCTCAGCCATCGCACGATCGGGCCGCGGCCATTCCGTTTCTGGATTTCGAGGTGAACGGCGTGGGCACGCTGAACATGCTGGAAGCTGCCAGAAGGTCGTGTCCGGAATCGCCCTTCGTCCACATGTCCACCAACAAGGTCTACGGCGACCGGCCCAACACCATTGCGCTCAAGGAACTGGAGACCCGCTGGGATTATGCCGATCCGGCTTACGAACACGGTATCCCCGAAGACTTCCCGATCGACCAGTCCAAGCATTCCCTGTTCGGGGCTTCCAAGCTCGCGGGCGATGTCATGGTGCAGGAATACGGGCGGTATTTCAACATGCCTACCTGCTGCCTGCGCGGAGGATGTCTGACGGGGCCGAACCATTCGGGCGTCGAGCTCCACGGCTTCCTCAGTTACCTGATCAAGTGCAATCTCGACGGGCGGGAATACAAGGTCTACGGCTACAAGGGAAAGCAGGTTCGCGACAACATTCACGCCGAGGATGTCGCGCGATTCATGCTGGAGTTCTGGAAGGCCCCGCGCGTAGCGGAGGTATATAACCTGGGCGGCGGCAAAGGGAATGCCTGCTCCATTCTGGAAGCCTTCCGCAAGGTCGAGAACCTTACGGGACACCCCATGCAGTGGCGTTATGTGGATGAAAACCGCATCGGCGACCACATCTGCTACTACAGCGACTTGCGCAAAATGAAGTCGCACTATCCATCCTGGGATATCGCCAAACCCCTGGACGCCATCTTTCAGGAAATCGCCCAAAGCTGGATGGAGAGGCTGCCAGTCAAGGCGATCTCATGAGGATTCGGATCTCCGGAGGCTGGGCGTGAAGAGGATCGCGGAGCCGCCCAGGCAGGAGTCCATCCAGCTCTTGTCGGTGGTGATTCCCTGCCGCAATGAAGAGGGCGCCATCGCCTCCACCGTGGAGCACCTTCACGTGGAGTTGCGCCTGCACGGCGTGGAACACGAAATCATCCCAGTGGACGACGGCAGTACCGATTCCACGTGGGCCGTTCTACAGGAGGTGAAGGATCGCGTGTCCACCTTGCGGCCGGTGCAGAACGGCGGCGAGCACGGCTTTGGGCGGGCCATCGTTTGCGGCATCGACCACAGCCGGGGCGACGCGGTAGTGATCATGATGGCGGACGAGTCCGACGATTGCCGCGACGTGGTGCGCTACTGGGAACTGCTCAACCAAGGCTGGGACGCGGTGATGGGTTCGCGGTTCATCAAAGGCGGCGGAGTGATCGATTATCCGGCCCATAAGCTGCTGATCAACCGAATGGCCAATCTGTTCCTGCGGGTGATGTTCCGAACGCCGCTCAACGATTTCACGAACGCATTCAAGGCATATCGGCGCCGCGCGCTGGATGGCTGCCGTCCCTTTCTCTCGCCGCATTTTAACCTGACCGTGGAACTTCCGCTGAAGACCATTATTCGCGGATATTCCTGGACGGTCATGCCGATCACGTGGCGCAATCGGCGATCGGGCATCTCCAAGCTGAAGATCCGGGAAATGGGCAGCCGGTATCTGTTCATCGCGATGTACTGTTGGCTCGAGAAGTATTTCAGCGGCGGGGACTATAAGAAGCCGGGTCCCGGCACAGAACCACGATCGTGACGGTCGCGGTTGAGTGTCACGTTTCTCGACGGGCGGCCAGCACTTTGGCGATCCGCTCGCAGGCGTGGCCGTCGCCGTAGGGATTGTGGATGGCCGTCATGCGCGCATATTCGGCCGAGTCGTCTAGGAGCCGTGTGGCTTCCTCCACGATGCGGCGCTCGTCGGTTCCCACCAGTTTCACCGTGCCTGCTTCGACCGCTTCGGGACGCTCGGTCTTTTCGCGCAGGACCAGTACCGGCTTGCCGAGCGACGGCGCTTCTTCCTGAATGCCGCCGGAATCGGTCACGATTAGGAAAGAGCGGCGCATCAGATCGACGAAAGGGACGTACGGCAGCGGATCCAACAGGACGACGTTGTCTTTCCCGGAGAGCAGACTGTGGGCCGGGCCCAGAACGTTGGGATTGCGGTGAACCGGATAGACAATCTGCACGTCGGGACGAGACGCCAGGCGCGCCAACGCCCGCATCGACCGGTCGAACCCGGAACCGAAGTTTTCGCGGCGATGGCTGGTGACCAGCACCAGCCGCTTTCCGGCGTCGAGCCAGGGCCAGTGGGGCGCATCGGCCGAGCCGTTGTCGAGGGCGTCGCGGACCCAGAGCACCGCGTCGATGCCGGTGTTGCCGGTGACGAAGATCTTCTCTGGCTCCACTCCTTCCTTCAGTAAGGCCTCCTGGGAGCTGCGGGTCGGGGCGAAGTGGAGGGCGGCGATGCGCGAGGTCAGGACGCGGTTCATCTCCTCGGGGAACGGCTGGTGCATGTCGCCGGTGCGCAGGCCGGCTTCGACGTGGGCCACATCGATCTGGTGATAGAACGCTCCCAGTGCGCCGGCCAGCGTGGTGGTGGTATCGCCCTGTACCACCACCAAGTCAGGCTGTTCAGCCGCAAGAATCGGCTCGATGGCGGTCAGGATTCTCGCTGTCAACCCGGATAGCGTCTGGCCCGGCAGCATGAGGTCGAGGTCGAAATCCGGAACCACGCCGAAAACATCGAGCACCTGGTCCAGCATGCCGCGGTGCTGCGCGGTGACGCACACCCGCACCTGGAACTTATCAGTCTGCGATTGCAACCGCTGGACCAGCGGGCAGAGCTTGATGGCCTCGGGCCGCGTCCCAAAGATGAAAAGGATCCGGCTCATTTTCGAACAGTTGGCCGTCCGATATTGCGGAAATAGACTTCGGCGGGATTGCCCATCGCCAGGCAATAGGGAGGCACATCGGTGATTACGAAACTGTTGGCTCCCACGATCGCTCCCTCTCCGATGGTCACGCCTTTCATAATGTGGGAACCGGAGCCTATCCAGGCATAGCGGCCGATTCTCACGGGAAGAATGTCTTTCGCATGGGGCGGCAGTTTTTGCGCGCGAAGGTCTGCCTCGCGCGGGTGGCCATCGCTATCCGAAATCCGGCAGTCGGCGGCAATCATGGCGTACTCTTCGATCACGACCTCCTTATTAGCGGTCAAGGTGACGTTCCATCCCAGTTCGACGTGATCCTGGATAACCAGCTTAGGATGCTCGAAGACTCTCGCCGAATCCACGATGAAGTTACCGCCGATCCAGACGTCGTCGCCGATATGAATCTCGGCGTGACCGCTGATAAACGGCAGTCCGTCCAAGGACAGGCGCTTGCCGACCGAGGCGCAGCGGGCCTGAAACAGAGGGTTGCGGTAGAAAACGGTCAGGACCAAACGTACCGCCGAGATAATACCGAAGTGCATTTCATAGAGAATTCGGAGGGGCGGTTTGAGAATGCGCGGAATGCGAGGGACCGTGGGACGCCGGAACTGCCGGAGAACGGTACGGAGCCTTCGGTAGAACGGCGTTTCTCCGCGTTTCAGGTTGAGCACAAAGCTATTGAGGCTCATGGTCCACGTCCAACGTCCCATTACAGCACGTTTGGGTTTGGGGTCACGCTGTGTGTTATACAGGGACAAGATGACCGCGCAAGAATTTCTATTGGAAATGGACGATATCCTTGAATTGCCGGCGGGCACGCTGGCCGGTCCGGAGGGGCTGGACACTTTGGCGCAGTGGAATTCGTCGGCGATGATCAGCTTCATTGCACTGGCCGATACCCATGGCGCGCGGGTCGCGGTGCGGCAGGTGGCTGGCTGCGCGACCGTTGCCGATCTGATGCGCCTTGCCGGGGTGCGGGAATAATGGCGCTACACCGCTGAGGAGTTACATGCAGGCAGCGATTTCCGCGATTGAGTATCATTTGCCGGAAAGCACCCTGACCACCGAGGATCTATCGGCGCAATTTCCGGAATGGCAGGTCAACAAGGTCGACGAGAAATCCGGCATCCGGACCCGCCATATCGCGGCCGAGGGTGAATGCGCGTCGGATCTCGCGGTTCTGGCGGCCAGGAAGTTATTCGATTCCGGGGCGTGTTCTCCGGACACCATCGACCACGTGCTGTTGTGTACCCAGACTCCCGATTATCTTCTGCCCAGTACCGCCTGTCTGATTCAAGATCGCCTGGCCATTCCCACCACGGCCGGAGCTTTCGATTTCAACCTTGGAAGTTCGGGCTACGTGTACGGGCTGGGCTTGGCCCACGGCCTGATCGGCACCGGACAGGCCTCCCGCATCTTATTACTGACGGCGGACACTTACAGTAAGATTCTCAATCCGCGCGATAAGAGCGTGCGCACGGTTTTCGGCGATGCGGCGGCCGCGACGCTGTTAGTCGCCGAAGACGAGCCGGCTCCGCTGATCGGACCGTTTGTGTACGGCACGGATGGGAGCGGCGGCCCGAACCTGATTGTACCGGCCGGAGGAATGCGCCGCCCGCACTCTCCGGAAACCGCCGTGGAGTCGGAGGATGACAGCGATAACGTGCGCAGCCGGGATAACCTCTACATGAGCGGAGGCGATATCTTCGTCTTCACGATCGGTGTTGTTCCGAAGCTGATCGATGCGCTGCTGCGGAAAGCGTCGATCGGCCTGGAGGACGTCGATCTGTTCGTCTTCCACCAGGCGAACCGGTACATACTGGAGCATCTCCGGAAGCGGATGAAGATTCCGGCCGAGAAGTTCCAACTGACTTTGGAACATTGCGGCAACACCGTTTCGTGCACCATCCCGATTGCGCTGAAACAAGCCGCTTTGGAGGGACGGTTGCGCAAGGGGTCGCGCGCGATGCTGGTGGGATTCGGCGTGGGTTATTCCTGGGGCGCCACGATGTTGACCTGGCCGGGGCTGCACTGATCGCATGAAAAAAGACTCTCATCTACCGCCCGGTTGGATACTCTGGCTGGTCATGGCCTTGTCGGCGTACGCGGTGGTCCTGTTATGTACCCGGCCGTTCACCTATGTGGACTCATTCAATTATGCTCTGCACATCGTGGAGTACTCGCAAGGCAGGGCGCCGGGTCACCTCTGGGATTTCGGCCATGCCCTCTGGCGGCCGATGGGATACGTGGTGTGGAGCGTGTTCCGTCCCATCCTGGATGGCGCGTTTCCCTCCGACCGCGCACTGGGTGCGGGAGTGGCTTTGATTTCGCTGAGTATTCTCGGTGGATTTCTCTCCGTAGTCTTCCTGTTCCTGCTGACGGCGCGCGCGACGGGAAAAGTGAGGCTCGCCGCCGCTGTTTCCGTGGGACTAATCGCCACGGACGCAGTGATGAACTACGCGGCCACGGGGACGGCTTACATGGCGGGCGGGGCTTTCCAGTTCGCCGGTTTGTACGTATTGTTTCGGGCCGTTCAGGACCATCGTTTGACGGCGTGGAGAGGACTGGCGGCCGGCTTGCTACTTGGCGCGTCGGTCACCATCTGGTTCCCGTATTGCCTCTCGATTCCCGGTTTGTTTTGCTTTGGTCTCCTGTGGCCGCCGGGCTCCGGCATGGACCGGCGGGCGAGAATTCGCTTCCTGGCATCGATGGCGGCAGGTTGCGGGTTGATCGTCGCCGCGGCGTACGGCGCGGTCATGACCGAGGCGAAAATTACCAGTCTGGCTGAGGCGCGTGACTGGGTGGCGCGCAGCCGCTATGGCATCGAACCGAATCGCGGCTACTTGCGGATGGTGGCGGGAATTCCGCGCTCGTTCTTTTACCTGGGCCAGGATACGGCCGTCTGGAAACGGCTCCTGTTCCGCGGGGCGGGGAATCGCGCCAGCGCGGGGGAAATTGCGGCCAGCGGACTTTGGAAAGTCGCGGCGGTATACCTTGTATTGGGCTGGCTGGCACTGCAGTTGGTCCGTTGTCATCGCACCCTGCTGGTGAGCCTGCTGGTGACAGCGGCGCCCGTCCTGTATTTCGCCGCTTTCCTGTTCGACCCCAGCCCTCCCGAGCGGTACTATCCGATCTTTCCGCTGCTGTTCCTGGCCTTCGGGTACGTCATGGCGGAGGAAGGCCGCACCTGGCGAGGCCGGGCACTGCCAGCGGCGTTTTTCGCGGCCATGCTGCTGGTGAACGCCGGTGCGATGTGGCGATTCGATGGCAATCGCGGGTATGAAGACGCCATCGCGCGCCTGAACAGCCTCAATCCGCACGTCACGCCGAACGACCGGATCCTGTTGGTCTCGTTTCCCGATTCGGTGAACCGCTTTGTGGCGGCGCGGCCGTTCGATCCGGCCAGCCGCTACCGCTACCTGGTGTCGATCGTAGCCGAGCAGGGCGCCAAACAGGCCGTTACGTGGAAGCGGAATGTTGCGGCGGCGGCGCTGGACAGTTGGCGCCGCGGCGGTCGCACTTGGGTATCGTTGCGGCTTCTTTCGGCGTCTCCGCGGCCTGAATGGGACTGGGTGGAGGGCGACGACCAGCGGATTCCGTGGGCCAGCATCCCGGCGTTCTTCGGAAAGTTGGATCTGCTTGCGCCATTTGGAGGCCCCGATGGCTTCGCGGAGTTGGCGCCATCGGAGAAAAACCAGACGGTGCTGCGAGAGGTATCGGTGGGACGGTGACGACTACACTGCGAAAAACCTTCCAATTGGTGACGGGCTGCCTGGCGCTGGCTGTCGTTCTGGTTGGAGTCCTGCGCGTGCGGTCGACGTATGCCGTTTTCAGCTCGACGTTCGACGAACCGGAACACATTGCGTGCGGAGTGGAATGGTTTTCCCGCGGCACGTATAACTATCACCCCAAGCTCACGCCGGCGGGACCGATTGCGGCCGCTCTGCCTTTGTGGCTCGACGGAGTCCATACGTTGGGTCTGGCCGATCCGTGGGATGAGGGCAACGCGATTCTTTCGTCGAGGGGCCGGTTTCAGGCCGATTTGGGAAAAGCGCGCTCGGGCATGATTGTCTTCTTTCTCTTGATGTGCGGCGTGGTCTTCGGTTGGTCCAGGGAACTGTTCGGCCCGTGGATCGGGCTGCTCTGCCTGTTGGAACTTAGTCTGTTGCCGCCGATACTCGCCTATTCCGGGTTAGTGACGGGGGACATGGCCGGCGCGAGCACGTTTCTGCTGAGCCTCTGGATGCTGTTGCGCTGGAGCCGGCGGCGTACGCGCGGGCGCGCCATCGCGGCCGGTTTGTGCGTCGGGCTGGCATTGTTCGCGAAGCTTTCCGCAGTGCCGTTTCTGGCGGGGTGCGCCATGGTATGGCTGGCGTTCCAGTGCTGGATGCGGAAGGGTTGGCCGTCTCAGGCGGTTCGATTTCGCCTGGGCCAGATTCTGCTGATTGGAGTCAGCGCATTCCTGCTGATTTGGGCGGGTTATCGTTTTCAGAGCGAGCCGATGTCCAAGGCGGTTACCGTCCGCAGTTACATGGCGCGCCTGAACCAGGGCTCCGCGCTGGGGCGGGTTACCGCCAAAGCGCTCGATATCCCAATTCCCGCCGGTAATATGGTCCGCGGGTTCGGCGATGTGCTCCTCACGGAACATGGCCCCGGCATTCTTCAATACTTTCTCGGAGAAGTGAAGACAGGTGGCTGGTACCTGTATTTTCCCATTGCCTTTCTGGTAAAGACACCGCTGGCGCTTCTGATTCTTGCTGGAAGCGGCGCGCTGCTCGCAATGCGGACGCTGTTCCGGCGCGGCGAGACGGACCATTGCTATCCCGCGGGGTTTGCGGCTGTCCTGTTCTTGATTTGTATTCCGACGCCCGTGAACGTCGGAACGCGATACCTGCTGGCGGTCTATCCGCTATTCTGCATTGCTTCGGGTCTGGCGATTCTGAGCTTGTGGCGCGCTCGCCGTTTCACCGTGGCCAGCCGCGCCGTGCTGGCGGGGCTCCTTCTCTGGCTGGGTGTGGCGAGCGTTCACGCGCATCCGGACTACCTGGCTTCTTTTAATGAACTGGCCGGTTCGCACCCGGAGAAGATCCTGGTGGAATGCGATTTGGACTGGGGCCAGGATCTGTACCGGCTCAAGCAGGAAGTGGGCCGGGTTCATGCCAGCCCGCTCTGGGACTCCTACTACGGATCGACCCCGCCGGAGCGCTACGGTATCGAGAGCGGCAGGCTGCCACCCGAAGGAACGGTGGCCGGTTGGGTTGCCGTCAGCATACGCAACCTGGTCTTCTTCCCGGAGCACTACGCATGGCTGGCGCCGTATTCCTGGCGCCCGGTCGGCAAAACGATCCGGCTGTATTTCGTCCCGAGTCCAGCGCCCGCTCTCTCGACGCCGCCCAACCGGGAAGCGGCGCTGACCCTGCTTCACTTGAGATGATGACAGGCGATCCCGCCACGACAGAATCGTAACTAACTGAAGAGGAGCGACTTCGTGAGGTTCGTAAGCGGAATCCGGCACTGTGCCTGCTTCACCGGAACAACAGCATGGTGGACGTCTGGTTCATGTGACCGAGATAGGCCTCGCCGTACGTGCTGAAGCCGATAGCCGGAATTCCCTCGAAGACGGCGCCGTATTCATCTCCTTTGCCTTCCTTTCGAAGTTGGAGCGTGCGCAGGATGCACTGGAAATCGATGAGTCCCCGGATCTTGCCCACCGCATTGCGACCTTCCACCGCCATTCGCGTGTCGGACACAATATCGGTGGCCCGCAGCAGAGCCAGTTCGGTATCTTCCTTGATGTGACAATAGAACACGATGCTGCCTTGCTCGGCGCGTTGCGGACTGCGCACGAAGGGCTCTCGCTCGATCATCAAACCCAGCGGATTCTCGAAAAACAGGGAAGGCGCCAGTTCGGGCGTTACCCCCAGAGCCTCGGCATAGGCGTCCAGGGCCGGCCGGCCGTTGAATTCGATCACTGTGCGCGATCGCTCGTCAACCTTGGTAGCCACCAGAGTCTTGCCCGCCGGCTGGAAACTTTGCGTCTTGACGATCTCAAACCCGCGTTTTAGGCGTAGAACCAGCAGCGCCGCCGCGTCGCTGTAGCAATTTCCGCGATCCATTACGTACGTTCGCTCGAATTTCAGGTCGTCGCCGGCGCTACCGCCCACAAATGCCACATCCGTGGCGTCTCCGAGTTTTTCCATCAGGCGCTCTTCGGCGCCGCTCAATCCATCCGCCAACACCAGGCCTACATGTGTATCCAGGTCCCAGGAAGAGACCGGCGCCTGGAAGTGCCGCTCCAGTTTTCGCAACGCCGGCTCAACCGGCAGTTCCGAACCGATCCTCTCCACCACAACCGAAGCCGCGTCGGCCACGATCTCGTCATCCAGAAACATGGCCGCCACCGACCCGGTCCGCATCCCGCCGCCCGCGATTTCCCCAGCGGTCGAACAGCCTGTTACACAGGCTCCGGGAAAAGCCTGGTGCATCTGGCGGCTCAGCGCGGCCGCATCGTACCGGGCGGAGGAGGAGAAGAACAGCACGGCCCGCGGGACACAATCGCCACACCGATTCTTCAGCTCAATGACCGCATCTGGCAGTGCTTTAGTGGAATACGCAGTTTTAATGGGCATGTTCAATATGCTCCCGGCCTACAACCGGACTCCTAATTCGACCGCGGCGGCGCGTGCCTTGGCGACAATCGCGGGATCGTCCGGCGACGCGGTGGTGAAGCGATCCGGGTTGAGACCCTTGAGAATCAGCTTCGTCTTAGTGGAGAGCGCAATCGTTTCGCTCCCTTTCGCACGTTGCTCGACAATGCGATCGATCATTCGTTTGATTTCTCCGGCCATTTCGTGCGACCGCTCCCAACGGTGTCGCTACTGGTCATATCGGATGTCTGTATCCGATCTTGAATCCGCCGGCCTATCTCACACATCGGGCTGTATCCGGATCGACGGAGTGTGCGCTCGGGCGAGCCCTGGAACGGGCGTCACCGGACCGCTTCGGGCACATCTCTGGCGTCACCGTTTGGTCCCGGTGTGCGCGGCCAGAGGTTCCTGGAAAGCCGGGATGCGCCGGCGGCAGCGCTCGGCGGCTGTTTCCAAGGAAGCTCAGATCGGGGCGGAGGCAAGCCGGGCGCCCAGTTCCGCGCTGGCTGCCTCCGCGGACGTCCCCAGCCAGGACGAGGTGTTGGGCAGGAAGCCGATCAGCTCTTCATAGGCCCACTCTTTCTCGGGCGAGAAGGCGGCGAAGCCCAAGGTATCGGCGAGATGCCAGCTCACTTTCACTAGATTTTCGAGTGTGAGGTCACCCGAAACCGGGTCGTCGTGGTGGGTAGCGAGAGCGGCGGCAAGTTCGTCGGGGAAATCCCAATCCTGCGCCAGATAGGCTCCCGCGGCGCAATGGTCGATCTCGAACAGATCGCGCTCGGTGCGCAGCAGGTCGAAGCCGAAATCGTTGGAGACTTCCAGCATGCGCGAATACTCGCCCGGATAGGCGGACATGAGCCCAAGCGTGCCCAGGTTATGGAGCAGCCCCGCGGTGTACGCGCTGTCGCGGGCCACGCGGCTGAGGCGCGCGGCTTCTTCGGCGATGAGGGCGGTCGCCAGGCTGTGGGTCCAGACCTTGCGCAGCGCGCCGATGCGAACCGACGAGCGGACCATGCGGTTCAGAGCCACAAAGGTAGCCATGGTCTTGACGCGATCGAGGCCGACTACACCGATGGCCTGCGGGAGGCTCCTTACCTCGCGGCGCGAGCCGAACAGCGCGGAGTTGGCGAATTTGAGCAACTCGGCCGAAAATGACGGGTCCATCTTCACAAGGTCGTACACCTCGCGGATGCTGACATCGTCCTGACTGACAAGGCCCAGGACGCGGTGCGCGATAGCCGGGAAGGGCGGCACCAGGCGAAGCGCCCACGGCGCTTGAGGGCGAGCGGTTTGCTGCATGATCATACCAGCCTCTTATCGGCTGAATCCGACCGGAGGTTTAGCCTGCGCAGTCGGACTGGAACCGGCAGCGCCTTGCCGATCGCCGTCGTCAGACCGTCCAACATATCCATAAACCTTCCTTCCAGCGGCGGAATCGTGCGGCGAGGCCAGACATGCCCGGCGTTTTGCCACGCGGATTCCCCGGCCGCGCCTATGCTCCAGGCGGCAACGACTGGCCAGCACTTCGGCGCTGTCTGACCGCCAAGCGAGGATGCGATGGGAACATAGTCCATCGTAGCGAAGGGGTATCCCCGCTTGGCCCAGAAAAAACCAGGAAACGTTCCGCCTGTCCCCAGGTTTATTTATGCAAGAATGGGGCTGTCTATGGCCATCGATCTGAAACTGCTGGCGCAATTCGATACGCCAACCATCTCTAACACCATCGAACTTTTCGAGGTATGTCCGCGAACACAGGGGTATATGGACGGAAGGATCCGCGCTTGCTTTCCGGAGATGCCGCCGATTGTGGGGTATGCGTCCACCGCCACCATGCGATGCGCCACGCCGCTACGGGAAGGCGATGTGTATGGATCGCTCGACCGGCAGGTGGCCCGGTTTGAGGAATTGCCGGGAACTCCCATCGTGGTGTTCCAGGATTTGGACGACCCGCCCATCGCGGCAACCTTCGGCGAGATCATGTGCAGCACCTACCAGGCCTTCGGCGCGGCGGGGATCGTCACCAGCGGCGCGGCGCGCGACGTGGACCAGGTGCGCCGCATGGGCTTTCCGGCCTTCAGCAACGGAGCGATCTGTTCGCACGGCTACTCCCACATCGTGGATCTGCACGGGACCGTACGCGTCGGCGGCCTGACCGTTCACGCGGGCGATTTGATCCATGCGGATGCGAATGGCGTGACCGCGGTGCCGCTCGAAATCGCCAGCGAGATTCCGCAGGCCGCGGCCGAATTCGCGGCGGCGGAAGCCGTTGTGCTCGACTACTTGAAGCGTGGCCGGCCGGATGTGGCGGGGTTCACCGAAGCGCGGCGGGAGACAATGGCCCGGATTGCGGCGCTGGGAAAACGAGTCCGGGGCCGGCCCTGAGGGGAACTCCCGCCTACGCTCCGGCCCCTTTCGCCGCTTGCATGGCGGCAAAGCGCTCCTGCATTTGGCGGGTCAGGTGCGGGGTGACGCCGAGCATGCGTTCCGCCACCATGAGTTGGCCGCGGTGGTGCATCTCGTGCTCCTTCACGCCCAGAAGCATTTCAAACCGCGATCTGGCGGGCGGCTGCATTCCCGGCGGATACGTGACCGTTTCGCCGAGGAACGCTTCGCTGGCGGTTTCCAGCAGGCCGGCCCACTTGTCTCCCTCGGCTTGAAGCAGGTCTACAATCTGCTGTTTGGTGCGCGGAACCTGCTCCTCAGCGAGCATAGGTCCCAGAATAGCCATGAAGTTTACGCCTTCCAGGTTGGAACGGTGCTCCGTAAAGTGGATTTGTTCCGGAAAACGCAGGCTGACGGCCATGTGCACCAGCGTCTGGGCGACCGTGCGGCAGCCCGGCGCCGGTGAAAAGCCGTAGTGGTCTTCGGGAATCTCTTGCGCAACCACCAGCGTGTTCTTGCGGACAGTGCGAAAACTCGCGGCGAGCTCTTTGGATCCGTAATAAGTCATTCGTATTTCCCCTCGGCGACCTCCAGTATACAATTCGGCTCGCCGATGAGGCATTTCAGCTTGCACCGTCGCTTAACAAGTTGGATGATCCGCCAGCAAACCTGCCGCACTCGCCGTTACCCGCCCAGGCTGTATAATGTGGAAACCGTAGCGGGCCGGCCCATGGGAAATCAGGACGCAGCAGGCGACATCACCCGGTTGTTGCGGGCCTGGGGATCGGAGCGCGGGGGGATTCCGGACGAACTGCTGCAGCTCACCTATGAGCGCCTGCGCCATCTGGCGGGCGCCTGCATGCGGCGGGAGCGTCCCGGGCATACCCTGCAGCCTACCGCCCTGGTAAACGAACTGTACTTGCGCCTGGCCGCCGCCAACTATACCTGGAAGGACCGTAATCAT
>Ga0182018_10000044_pt1 | contig 143460 bp, 139 predicted proteins | sample 812P2MmetaG_FD_120490 | JGI IMG/M metagenome (GOLD analysis project Ga0182018, IMG submission 120490) | Permafrost microbial communities from Stordalen Mire, Sweden - 812P2M metaG | ecosystem: Environmental > Terrestrial > Soil > Wetlands > Permafrost | place: Sweden: Stordalen | collected... | reverse complement strand
CTGCGTCAGTCAGGTTGACGGTACGTTGCTTCTCATCGAGCTCGAATTCCTCGCGGGCGAGCTCAGGGATGATCGCGTTGACCGATACGTAAAGACCGGAGCGGTCTTCCGAGGGGCCCGAGATGATGAGCGGCGTCCGCGCCTCGTCAACCAGGATCGAATCGACTTCGTCGACGATGGCGTAGACGTGCCCGCGCTGCGCCATGTCCTCGAGCCGGTATTTCATATTGTCGCGCAGATAATCGAAGCCGAGCTCGTTATTGGTGCCGTAGGTGACGTCGCTGTCGTATTGCTTCTTGCGCTCTTCGTCTTGCAGGCCATGCACGATGACGCCGACCGTAAGACCGAGGAATTTGTAAATCTGGCCCATCCATTCGGCGTCACGCTTGGCGAGGTAGTCGTTGACGGTGACGACATGAACGCCGCGCCCGGCAAGCGCATTGAGATAAACCGGCAGCGTCGCGACCAGCGTCTTGCCTTCGCCAGTCTTCATCTCGGCAATCCTGCCTTCGTGCAGCACCATGCCGCCGATGAGCTGGACGTCGAAATGACGCTGGCCGAGCGTGCGCTTGCCGGCCTCACGGACGGTGGCAAAAGCCGGGACCAGGATGTCGTCGAGCGTCGCCCCCTCGGCCAGTTGCTTCTTGAATTCGTCGGTACGCGCGCGCAAAGCGTCGTCGGACAGCGCTTCGAGCTCTTTTTCCAGCGCGTTGACCTCCTCGACCCGAGCCCGGTAGGAGCGGATACGACGGTCGTTGGAGGAACCGAATATCTTGCGGGCGACGGCGCCGATCATCGCATCATCATCCTTTTATATTTCTATATTTCCCGCCGGTGGCGCGGCCCAACCAGCGGAAAATGCGGCGCTATTCGGGCTTCTGCAAGGCGACTGAACGTCCCCATGTCTGGCGGAGAGATAGGAGGGGGTCGATTTTTTGTCAATGCAAGGTGTGCTCACGCGCTCGTTAAGCGGCGGCTCGATTCCGCCATTGCCAAGGGCGGTCGATTCGACGACTGTCCGCGCCGACCCCGGGGCTGCAAAGCTTTGGGTCCGATACCCTAACAAGAACCGGCGATTTACCGCCTCGCTAAAGGATCGCTTTCTATGTCCCCTACCCATCCGCTCGCCGCCCGCGCGCTCGGCGTATTCGCGCTTGCCGCACTCCTCATCGCACCGAGCGCTGCGCTCCGGGCACAAGATTCCGATCCGGTCGTTGCCCGCGCCAACGGCGTCGATATCCGGCAGAGCGACCTCGCGCTCGCCGAGGATGAAGTTGGCGGCAGCATGCCGCAAATGGCCCCCGATCAGAAGCGCGAGTACCTGATCACCTATCTCGCCGACGTCATCGTGCTGTCGCAGGCTGCCGACCAGCAAAAGCTCGGCGACCGCGACGACGTCAAGCACCGGATACAATTCGAGCGCAACAAGACACTGATGGAGACGCTTCTCCAAGACGCCGGCAAGGCCGCGGTGACCGACGATGCGATGCACAAGGTCTATGACGACGCCATCAAGCAGATGCCCGCCGAAGAGGAAGTGCACGCGCGGCATATTCTGGTTCCGACTGAAGACGAAGCCAAGGCGATCGAGGTCGAACTGAAGAAAGGCGCGGATTTTGCCACGCTCGCCAAGGAAAAATCGAAAGACCCGGGTGCGGCCGAAGGTGGCGATCTGGGTTATTTCACCAAGGACCAGATGGTGCCTGAATTCGCCGACGTCGCGTTCAAGCTCGACAAAGGGCAGATTTCCGATCCGGTGAAGACGCAGTTCGGATGGCACATCATCAAAGTCGAGGATAAGCGCATCAAGCCGACGCCGACATTCGATGAGGTCAAGACCCAGCTCCAAACTTACGTGGCCCATAAAGCACAGGCCGAGCTGGTCGAGAATTTGCGCAAGACCGCGACGATCGATCGGCTCGATCAGCCCGCGGCAACACCGGACCCTTCGGCGCTCAATCCGGCTGCACCGGCGAAAAAGTGAAGAATCTTTAGATTCGTCATGCCCGGGCTTGTCCCGGGCATCCACGGCTTTAAAACATAGCGACACAAGACGTGGATGGCGGGGACAGAGGCCCGGCCATGACGACCTGAGAGTCTCGCCGGTGCCCCCTGCCATCTCTCCTCTCGCTCCGACAACGGTCCCCGACATGCCCGTGATCGCCGGCGTGCGGCTCGCCACGGCTGCGGCCGGCATCCGCTACCGGGACCGCACCGATGTGATGCTGGCGGTGTTCGACGAGGGCACCAGCGTGGCGGGTGTGTTCACGCGCTCCAAATGTCCTTCCGCGCCAGTACAATGGTGCCGCGCCAGGATCAGAGGCGTGCGCGCCCGTGCGCTCGTCGTCAATTCCGGCAATGCGAATGCTTTCACCGGCAAAAGCGGGCGCGCGGCGTGCGCGTTCACCGCGAAGCTTGCCGCCGCCGCGGTCGGCTGCAAGGCATCCGAAGTGTTCCTGGCCTCGACCGGCGTCATCGGCGAGCCGCTGCCGGCGCATGCCTTCGACGGCGTTCTGACAAAGCTTGAGACCGAAGCCACCGCCAACGGCTATGTCGACGCCGCCAGAGCGATCATGACCACCGACACATTCCCAAAACTCGCCACCGCGAGCGCGCGGCTTGGCGGGGCGAGCGTCACCATCAATGGCTTTGCCAAGGGCGCCGGCATGATCGCGCCCGACATGGCGACGATGCTCGCTTTCGTCTTCACCGACGCGCCGATTGCGGCGCCGGCGTTGCAGGCATTGTTACGCGAAGGCACCGTCGACACGTTCAACGCCGTGACCATCGACGGCGACACGTCGACCTCGGACACCCTGCTGGCTTTCGCCACCGGCGCCGCGCGTGGGGCGCCGCGCATCACGCGCGCCCACGATCCGCGCCTCGTGCCCTTCCGCAAGGCGTTCAACGCCGTGCTTGCTAATCTTGCGGAGCAAGTGGCGCGCGACGGCGAGGGCGCGCGCAAACTGGTCGAGATCGTGGTCGAAGGCGCGGTATCGAAAATTTCGGCGCGCCGCGTCGCGATGTCGATCGCCAATTCGCCATTGGTCAAGACCGCGATTGCCGGCGAGGACGCCAATTGGGGGCGCGTGGTCATGGCGGTCGGCAAAGCCGGCGAGCCCGCCGATCGCGACCGGCTGTCGATCTGGTTCGGCGGCATCCGCGTCGCGCATAAAGGTGCCCGCGATCCTGGTTACGACGAGGCCGCCGTCTCCGCCGCGATGAAGAAGCCGGAGATCACGCTCAAGGTCGCGCTCGGCCTCGGCAAGGGCCGCGATCGCGTGCTGACCTGCGATCTGACCAAAGAGTATGTTGCGATCAACGGCGATTATCGCAGTTGAGAGCGTCGTCATGAGTGCCGAACTCAAACACACTCGCACAGCCACACTCGACATCGCCTACGAGGAAAGCGGCAGGGCGATCGGCACGCCGGTCTTCCTCATGCATGGCTGGCCGTACGATCCGCGCTGCTACGATGAGGTCATTCCTTCGCTTGCGGCCGCTGGCTGCCGCGTCATCGTGCCTTATCTGCGGGGCTTCGGCCCGACGCGATTTCTGTCCGCCGCGACGCCGCGCTCGGGCCAGCAGGCGGCGCTCGGCAACGATTTGCGCGAATTGATGGACGCGCTGGCAATCGAACGCGCCGTGCTCGCCGGTTACGATTGGGGCGGCCGCGCGGCCTGCATCGTCGCCGCACTGTGGCCGGAGCGGGTGCGCGGCCTCGTCACCGTCAACAGCTACAATCTTCAAGACATTCCCGGTTCGGTGAAACCGGCCTCGCCCGCGCAAGAGCGCCGCCTGTGGTACCAATATTATTTCAACACCGCGCGCGGATATGCCGGACTCGAGGCAAATCGGCGCGCATTCTGCCGCCTCCTATGGCAGCTGTGGTCGCCGCCCTGGTCTTTCGATGACTCCACCTTCGAGCGCAGCGCGGTTTCGTTCGACAATCCGGATTTTGTCGCTGTGACGATCCATTCGTACCGTCACCGGTTCGGCTATGTGGCGGGCGATCCGGCGCTGGAGGACATCGAGCGGCGGCTTGCCGGCCAGCCCAACATCGCGGCGCCGACGATTGCGTTGCAGGGCGAGGTCGACGGCGTGCATCCGCCGGAAGCCTCGGAGAAGCACGCCGCGCATTTCACCGGGCCCTACGAGCGGCGTGTGCTGCCGGGAATCGGCCACAACCCGCCGCAGGAGGCGCCGCAAGCTTTTGCCGATGCGATTCTCGGTTTGATGCGGGCGTAGGATTTTAACTTCTCGCTAACCAAAGCGGCGAATGCGGCTATGTATTTGGGCAGATTGAATATGCCTTTACCCTCCCCTTCATAGACTGGACCAGGCCGTGAGCGTCAGACTCGTTCTCGTCGCCGCCTGCGCGCTGATCGATCCCGATGGTCGCGTGCTGATCGCACAGCGCCCGCCGGGCAAGTCGATGGCGGGATTGTGGGAGTTTCCCGGCGGCAAGGTCGAACCCGGCGAACGGCCGGAGCAGTGCTTGATCCGCGAGCTAAGGGAGGAACTGGGTATCGCCGTCAAAGAGGAGTGTCTCGCACCGCTGACCTTCGCGAGCCACACCTATCCCGACTTCTACCTCCTGATGCCGCTCTATGTTTGCCGGCGCTGGGATGGGTTCGTCGAGGCACTGGAGGCGCAACAGCTCAAATGGGTGCGGCCACACGAGCTACGAAACTTTCCGATGCCGCCCGCCGACGAACCGCTGATCTCGCATCTTACGACGCTGTTATGATCCGAACGCCAGAAGGCTAAACGACCATGTCGAAGCTCCGAACGCCCAAGATAGCCTCGCTCGTTCTGCGCTTCATGCGCGACGACGGCGGCGCCACGTCCATCGAATATGCGGTGATCGCATCGGGTATCGCGGTCGCCATCGCCGCCGCGGTGATGAGCTTGGGCTCGAGCGTCAGCGGCATGTACAGCAGCGTCGCCACGGCGATGAAATAACCGCCCGATTACCGAGGCGCTTTCTCACCCGTCGAAATCTCCCGCGTGCCAAGTGCGTCGGCAAGCCGCGACTTCGCCGAACCCGGCCTGAGTGGCTGCTGCTGATCCGGATGCGGCGCCCAGCCCGACAACCAGACGATTTCGAATGTCGCGCGCACCCGCCCGTCATCGTCGGCAAAGCGCTGCGCGTAGATTTCAGCCATGCGATGAAGCGTCGCGCGCTTGAGCGGCGTGCGGCGGCGGGCGTTGAGCGCATTGGTGGCGCCCATGCGGCGGAGGTCCTGCATCAAGTTGAAAACGGAATCGTAGCGCACGCAAACGCGATCGACGTCGGTGACCGGCAACGCGAAACCGGCGCGCTGCAACAGGGCGCCGAGTTCGCGCAGATCGACGAACGGCGCCACGCGGGGCGAAGCCCCGCTCTCCACTTCGCTCTCGGCCTCGGCAAACGATTGGCGCAGTTCGGTCAGCGTCTCGCCGCCGAGAAGCGCCGCGAGAAACAATCCGTCGGGTTTTAGCGCGCGGCGTATCTGCACGAGCACGCCCGGCAGATCGTTGACGAATTGGAGCGCCAGCGCCGACACGACAAGATCGAGCGCGCCATCGCCAAACGGCAGGGCTTCTTCGTCGGCGGCCACAAATTTATCCACCCGCTTGGCATGATCCGGTACGGCATCGGCGCGCACGATCGTGCCGACAGATCCGACGCGCGCGAGGGCCGCGCGGACCGCTTCGCTGGGCGTGCCGAGATCGACGGCAACGTCGAACCGCCGCAGCACCGCGGCAAGCCGCTCCGCAAGATCCTCGGCCACGCGATCGAGCAGAAACGTCGCCGGGCCCAACGAAGCCGCGCGGGCGCGCCGGCGGCGAATAAGCGCGCGGTCGAAAATCATAGGATTGGACGCGTTCGGGGCTTCGGGCATGATCACGATCATCAAGAATGACATTTGCGTTGTAGAGCGGTAGCGTTAAGCCATGCCTGCGTCGATCAGCATCGCATTCCCCCCGCGCATCAAACGCGCCACGGACGCGGTGCGCGCGGCCTTACGCGTGACGCTCGATCTCGCCTTGCCGCCGCTTTGCCCGGCTTGCCGCGAACCGGTCGTGGGGCGCGGCCTGTGCCCGGCCTGCTGGTCGAAGCTGTCCTTCATCAGCCGCCCCTATTGCGAGCGCCTCGGCATTCCGTTCGTGTATGATCCCGGGCCGGGCATCCTGTCCATGGAAGCGATTGCCGACCCGCCGGCCTATCATCGCGCCCGCGCCGCCGTGCGCTTCGACGATATTTCGCGGGCGCTGGTCCACGGCCTCAAATATGGCGACCGGCTCGACCTCGCACCGATGATGGGGCCGCTGGATCAGCCATGCCGGGCGCGAGCTTCTGGCCGAAGCGGACGCGCTGGTGCCGGTGCCGGTGCACTGGCGCTGCCTGTGGGCGCGGCGCTTCAACCAATCGGCCATGCTTGCCGCCACGGTCTCGGCACAAAGTGGGGTACCCATCGCCGGTGGCGCGCTCAAACGCGTCAAGCCGACGGTGCAGCAAGTCGGGCTGTCACGATCAGAACGCGCCCAAAACGTCCAAGGCGCATTCCGCGTGCCGGAGGAGGGCAAAGCCGCGGTGGCCGGCCGCCGGCTCATTGTGATCGACGACGTGCTCACGTCCGGCGCCACCGTCGACGGCTGCGCGCGGGCGCTGCTGCGCGCCGGCGCCGCCAATGTCGATGTGCTGATATTTGCCCGAGTTGCCGACCCGGTGCGAACGTCCATATAACAATTTGATAAAAATTACGCAGCATCATGTCAGCAATCGACATATATACCATTCGCTACTGTCCGTATTGCTACGACGCGAAGGAACTACTCTCCCGGAAGGGTGTAAGCTTCCAGGAGATCGATGCCAGCGGAAATAAGGACGTACGCAAAGAGATGATCCAGCGCGCCAACGGCTGCAGCACCTATCCGCAGATTTTCATCGGCACGACCCATGTCGGCGGCTGCGACGATCTGTATGCGCTGGACGAATCCGGCAAGCTCGATCCTCTGCTTGCCGAGACCCAAGAAAAGTCGCAAGAAAAATCGAAGGACCCGCCGGCATGAGCACGGCAAACACATCGACCTTCAGGGCCGGGCTCATTCAAATGTGCTCCGGGCTCGAGCCGCATGAAAATCTCGCATCCGCGCTGGCGTTGATCGACGAGGCCAAACGCGCCGGCGCCGATTATCTTCTGACGCCCGAGATGACCAATATCCTGGCGCTCAAGCGCGACCACCTGTTCGCCAAAATCGTCGCCGAGGATCAAGATATAACGCTGGCGACGCTGCGCGAGGTCGCGCGTAAGCTTTCGGTCTACATTCATATCGGTTCGCTGGCGATCAAGGCGTCGCCGGAAAAAGCGGTGAACCGCTCGTTCCTGATCGACCGCAAGGGCGAGGTGGCCGCGCGCTACGACAAGATCCATATGTTCGACGTCGATCTTGCCGGCGGCGAAAGCTATCGCGAATCCGACAATTACCGCTCCGGCGAGGTGGCCGTCGTCGCCGACTTGCCTTGGGGCCGCCTCGGCCTGACGGTTTGTTATGATCTGCGCTTCCCGGCGCTTTATCGCGCGCTCGCCGAGGCTAGTGCTTCGTTCCTGGCGATACCGTCGGCATTCACCCGGCAAACCGGCGAAGCGCATTGGCACGTCTTGCAGCGCGCACGCGCGATCGAAAACGGCTGCTTCGTGTTCGCCGCGGCGCAAGGCGGCAAGCACGAAAACGGCCGCGAGACTTTCGGTCATTCGCTGATCGTCGACCCGTGGGGCGGCATTCTCGCTGAAGGCGGCACCGAGCCGGGAGTATTCATCGCGGAGATCGATCCCGCCGAGGTCGCGGTGGCGCGTGGGCGGATACCCTCATTGCGTCACGGCCGGCGCTTCGAGCTGGTCGAACCGATGGCCGAGCCGACTTATCTCCACGCGGTGCGAGAGCCGATATGATCCGCTACGCGCTCAACTGCGATGAAGGACACGGCTTCGAAAGCTGGTTCCAGAATTCGGCCGCCTACGACAAGCAGGTCAAGCGCTCACTCGTGAACTGTCCCGTCTGCGGCTCCACAAAGGTGGAGAAGGCGATGATGGCGCCAAGCCTGGCGTCGAGTTCGGCGTCGAATCTCGCCGACGCCGCGGACCCGCCGTCCCTTTCGCCCGCATCAGCAAATCCGGCACCACCCCTATCTTTCAACCTACCCTCCATCGTAAGCGGAGGAGGGATTGGGAGGGGGCAGCCGCCGATTCCGCCAAAGAACCCCGTCGCGATGGTGTCACCGCCGGAACGGGAGCTACGACAAAAACTCAAGGAATTACGCGACCACATCACCAAGAACGCGAGTTATGTCGGGCCGCATTTTCCGGAAGAAGCGCGCAAGATCCATTACGGCGAGACCGAGCACCGCTCGATCTACGGCGAGGCATCACCCGACGAGGCCAAGAAATTGCACGAAGAGGGCATCGAATTTCATCCGTTGCCGATTCTGCCGGACGATCATAATTGACGCGTCCTAACGCGTCATTCCGGATCGCCGCAAAGCGGCGAGTCCGGAATCCATAATCACAATCGGTGGGGCTATGGATTCCGGGCTCCTCGCTGCGCTCGGCCCCGGAATGACGATCAATACACCAAAATTAGCAGCACCACGCCGGCGATGACGAGCAGCATGCCGATGGCTTCACGTGGTGTCGTGCGCTGACCGAAGGCGAAGCGCGCGATGAGTTGCGCGAACAGCACCTCGATCAAAGCAAGCGTGCGCACATTGGCCGCGCTGGTGAGGGCAAAGGCGAGAAACCAGAATTGCGAGGCAAGCGCGCCCGTGAAGCCGGCAAATAGCGACGGCTTCCAGGCCCGCATGATGGCTTGCAGCACTGCAGGTGCGCGCAACACGAGATAAATCGACAGCACGACCGCCTGCATGGCGAGCCCGACGACGAGCGTGAAGGTCGCGGCCATGACGAAATTGGGCAGGCCGAGCGAGAGAATCCCCCCGCGATAGCCGATCGCCGACAGCGCGAACATGCCGCCGGAAGCGAGCCCGAGCAGCGTCGGCCGCATGCCGCCGATCGCGCCGCCCGGCTTGATGGACATGACAATCACGCCCGTCGTGGCGACAACGATCGCAACCATCATCGGCAGTGTGACGACATCGCCGAGGAAGATGAGGCCGAAAACGGCGACCTGGATCGGCTCGGTCTTGATGTAGGCAATGGTGATGACGAAAGAGCGCTCACCCATGGTGGCGAGCATCAGCGCCGTCGCCGCGATTTGGGTGAAAGCGCCGTCGATCACCCACGGCCAGAATTTCAGGCCCGGGTGCGGCAGTGGCGCGCCGGTCGTCCAGAGCAAGATCAGGATAAAGGCGAGCGTGAAGGGAAAGCCGAATAGGAAACGCACCTGTGTCGCGCCGACGGTGCCGAGGCTGCCGGTCAGCTCGCGCTGCATCGCGTTGCGCACGGTCTGGGCAAACGCGGCGATGACGGTGAAGACGACCCAGAGCCAGGAGAACATCATTGCGCGAGCATCACGCCGCCTTCTGCGCGACGACCATGTAATTGACGTCCATATCGCTGGAAAGCTGCCAGCGATCGGCGAGAAGATTGTAGATCACGCCGGTTTCTCCGGCGATCTTCATGCCGCTTTGCTCAAGCGCGATTTCAAGCTCGTTGGGCGTCACGAACTTGTCCCATTGGTGGGTGCCGCGCGGCAGCCAGCGCAAAATGTACTCGGCACCTACAATCGCCAGCGCAAAGCTTTTCATGTTGCGATTGAGCGTGGCGACGAACATCAATCCCGTGGGCTTGACCATTTCGACGGCGACACCGACGAACAGGCCGACATCGGTGACGTGCTCGACCACTTCCATGGCGAGAACCACGTCGAAGCTTTCGCCGGCCTCAGCCAGCGCCTCGGCGCTGGTATTGCGGTAATCGATCCCGAGCCCGGATTGCGCCGCGTGATGCTGCGCCACCGCGATATTACTGTCGGAAGGATCGGCGCCGACGACGGATGCACCGAGCCGCGCCAACGGCTCTGACAAAATCCCACCGCCGCAGCCGATATCGAGCACACGCAGCCCGGCGAGGCTGTCGAGCCTTTTCGGATCGCGGCCGAAATGCTGGGCCGCGCGGTCGCGGATATAGGCAAGGCGGACCGGATTGAACTTGTGCAGCGCCGCCATCGGCCCGCGCGCATCCCACCATTGGCCGGACAGCCGCGAAAATCGCGCGACTTCATCCTGGTCGATCGTACCTGCGCCTATCGGCTCTCGATCCATCTTCGATCCACTCTCGATCCTTGGGAAACCGCTTTCAACGTGTCAGCCGGACACCGCCATCATCTTGATCGCGTGAGCCTTGGCAATTCCATCAAGCTCCTCCCAGAGCTTTGCCGGGATCGGAATGCCGGATTTGCGGCGTTGCGCTTCGGTGCGGCCGGAGCGTTCGCCGGGCAGCAAAATCTCGTCAAAGCCCGCCCGCCGTGGCAGCGCCTTGATCACGGCGGCGAGCGCGTCGGCGTCGTCCGTGAAGTCGGCAAGTGACCGGAAGGTGGCGATATCGATGGCGAGGATTGCGGTGTTCTGGGTGTGACGCTTGCGCTGTTCCGGTCCGAGCGCACGCGCCTGGATCGGCGCTGAGGCGAGCACGCTCGCCAGCATTTCGAACATCAAACCGAGCCCCGACCCCTTGGGTCCGCCGAGCGGCAGCAGGATGTCGGCAGTCTTAGGATCGGTGGTGGCTTCACCCCCGGCAGTCAGAGCCGCGCCTTCGGGCAACACGGTGCCGTTCGCGCGGGCCTGCAAGATCTTGCCTCTCGCGATCGCACTGGTGGCCATATCGAGGACGATGGCGCCATGGCCGCTCGGCACCGCGATCGCGATCGGGCTCGTTGCCATGCTTGCCACCCGCGCACCGTGATAGGCCATGTAGGCCGGCCCGGCGCCCATGATAATCGCGGCGCAGCCGCGTTCGGCTATCCATTGGGCGTAGCGGCCGATGGCGCCGGTATGCGTGGTCTGGCGAATGAGGCCGAAGCAAACCCCCGCCGTTTTTGCCCGCTCGACGGCGATTGCCGCGGCCGCCATAGCCGCGACCGGGCCAAAGCCATGCCCGCTGTCGATGACGAAAGTCGCGGCGCGATCATGCGTCAGCTTCGGCTGCGCCTTCGGATCCATCTCGCCGCGCTTGATGATATCGAGATAGATCGGCAGCCGCGACACGCCGTGACCGTCGCCGCCGCGCAGGTTGGCCCAGACCAATCCTTCCGCGACGATACCGGCATCTTTTTCACTGGCGCCCTCGGCGACCAGCACGTCACGGATGAAGCGCCCGAGCTCGTCGTGTCGCACCAAGATTTTATTAGGGACCACGCTCATCGCGGCGTCGCCGGGAAATAGGTGTCGAGCCAGCTACGCAACAGCGTCCAGACCCGGGTGGAATTCTCCGCGAACAGGAAATGATCGAGCCCGCTAAACAAATGCAGCTCGCTCGGCTGGCCGGCGCGCTTGAACATTTCAATCGACTGCTCCGTGGGTGTGACGGAATCGTTCGCGGCATGAATGAGCAGAAGCGGGCGCGGCGCGATTTTTCCCACTACGTCGTCGGCGCGGAAATCGAACATGCTCTGCGCGGTTTCGGCCGGAAACATTTCGACGGAATTGGGCGCCAGCATGCCCACTCTCTGCCGTTCCAGGTTTTGGCGCACATGGTCCGGGATCGGCACGATGTCGTGCCGCGGCACCATCAGCGATTTGCCGGTGCGGGCGCGATGGGTGCGTCCCTCTTCGAGCATCGCGGTGAATTTGGCCCAGGCTTCAGGCGTCGGATGCTGACCGCGGAATTTGCGCTCGCCGTGGCCCCAGCCGCCATTGGAAATCACCGCGGCGAGGCGCGGGTTGGTGCCGCCGGCATAGACCGCGACCGCGCCGCCGAAACTCGAACCGATGGCGCCGATACGATCGGGATCGACGGCGGGATGCTTGGCAAGGAATGCCAGCGCATTGCCCAGGTCTTCGACTTGCTCGAGGCAGATGACGCGGCCGAACTCGCCCTCGCTCTTGCCGCAACTGCGCATGTCGAAGCGCAGCGTCACATAGCCGAACTCGCTGAGCACCCGTGTTGGCTGCAGCACGGTCGGGCTTTCGGAATTCGAGCCGAAGCCGTGCAGCACCAGGAATGCGGCGCGGCGCTCCGACGGCCGCAACCCGTCCGGCACGCCCAGCATGCCATGCAGGCGCAAGCCCGCCGATTGAAAACTGACGACTTCTTCCTTCACGGCTGTTGCGCCTCCTCATCCGCCATCGGCGGGCGGCCACTTTAGCGATTTGCCGACCTGACGGAAGGGGAAGGAGCCGGAGCTATGGGCGCTCCGACGTGTCGGCGGGCGCTGCGGCCGGCGTCGGCCAACGCTCGTGCGTGAGCGGCACCAGCATTTTCACGGCCAGCCCTTTGCCCGAGAACGTGCGCGTCACCTCGCCGTTAAGCTGCCGTTGGATGACCAGATCGATCAACCGCGTCCCGAAGCCTACGCGCCGCGGCCGTCGCGCCGGCGGTCCGTTCTTTTCCACCCAGTTCAGCGCGAGGGTCAGGCCGCGGTGCGTGCGGTCCACCGACCAATGCAGGTCGAGCTGTCCCTTGGGGCGCGACAGGCTGCCATGCTTGATCGCATTGGCGGCAAGCTCATGCAGCGCCGCGCTCAGGTTGAAGACGGGATCGGGCTCGAGATCGATGTTCGGACCTTCGAGCGATGCCCGATCGAGATAAGGCCCGAGCACGGTATAGATGAGCTCCATGATCGGAATCGTGTTCCAGCCGCCCTCGGTAATGAGCCGATGAGCGTTTGCCATCGCCAGCACGCGCGCTTGGTACTTGGTGCTGAGATCGGCAATGCTCTTCGAGGTCCTAGCCGTTTGCGAGAACAGCGCGAGCAGCTGGGAAAACAGATTGCCGGAACGATGGCGCATGTCGCGGATCATCAGCTCGTGGCGCTGTTCGAGCTGGCGGCGCTGGATCGCGCCGGCCAGAAGATTGCCGACGGCGGCAAGAAACGCGATGTCTTGGGCGGTGAAGTGCCGCTTCCGCGTCGTGCAGACGCCGAGAATGCCGTAAGCGCGGCCGTCACGGCCGGCGATGGTCACGGTCATGCCGCTGGTGCAGTTATGATCCTTCAAATATTGCGCGACTTCGAAGCGGGTCTCGGCCGCATAATCGGCGGTGACGATCGGAACTGAAGAGTTCAACGTGAACCGGGCAAAGGTATTGGGCTTCGCGGTGGTCAAAATCTTGCCGACGAGGTGAGTCTTCCAGCCGAAGCCGGCACGTAGCACGAGCTCGGCACCGCCGGGCAGAAGCTCCAGAACCTTGACGAAATCGACCGACAGCGTGACCGCGACCGTGCTGACCGCGTCATTCAAAAGCCGATCAAGATCAGGCTCCGCCAACGCACGCTCACCGAGCTGAGCCAGCGCTTCTTGCTGCTTGGCGCGGTTGCGCAGCTCGTTTTCCAGATTCACGCGCTCGGTGACATCGCAACAATGTCCGACCATGCCCTTGGACGCACCACCTTCGGCAATGACCGTTCCGGTCGCTTCAAGCCAGCGATCGGGGTGGCCGACGCGCTGCCGCGCCCGGTAGCGCGCACGGTATGGCGATTGCGTGCGCAGTGCTTCCTGCAGCGACGCTTCGACATTGGCTTGATCGTCGTGATGAATGCACTTGATAAGGCACGCCCAACTGCCGTCGAAGGCGCCGGGCGGCACGCCGTGGATCGATTCAAGATTGCTCGACCACGTCACGGTATGGGCGGCGGTATCCCAAAACCAGATGCCGATCTGTGCAGCTTCCAACGCGGCGCGAACCGTCGCAAAATCCGCAAAGAATCCTTTAGCGGAGTCTTGGGCAGAGTCTTGCGCCGGCCGATCGTCCGGCTCCCTTTTCTCGGACTTGTTTTTATCAGGCATGTCCATGCCTTACACTTCCATCTAACGCTACTTCCGTAAAGATCGTTATCGGCAGCGGCAATGGAAAGTGGCCGGACCGCAATTTATAGCGTTCCGGCCACCGCAATCATCGGAACTGAAACTCGTTCAACGCATCCCCTTCGTTCACTGGAATTGCGCGGTGTCAGTAGACTCTTCGCGAGGCGGAACCGCTCGGCGATGCGATGAGCGTGGCCGATTGTTCGGCGGCCGGCGTCACGGCAATGCTCGCCGTCATCGGACCGCCGTGACTATCGTCGATCGCGACACTTCTGCCTTCGTCGAGCGCGGCGCGTCCTTCGTTGTTCGGCAGCACCACGACCTTGGTGCCGATCCCCACGCGGCTGAAAAGATCGATGACGTCGGCGTTTTGCAGCCGGATGCAGCCGCTCGAGACGTGCTTGCCAATGGTCGTCGGATCGTTGGTGCCGTGAATACGGTAGTCGGTATTGCCGAGATAGAGAGCGCGCGCGCCCAACGGATTGCCGGGACCGCCGCCGACCCAGCGCGGCAAATACGGCTGCCGCGCGACCATTTCCGCCGGCGGAATCCAATCGGGCCATTCGGCCTTGCGGACGATCGTCTCGACTCCCGACCAGGTAAAGCCTTCACGCCCGACGCCGATCCCATAGCGCAGCGCTTGGCCGTCGCCGAGCGTGAGATAAAGGTAAGTATGAGGGGTATCGATAATGATGGTGCCCGCCGGCTCGCTGGTCGGATAGGACACCAATTGGCGGCGCAGCTGCGCCGGCAGCTCGTCCGTCGCAACATCGCCGGACTGGTCTTCCTGCGGCGCATATTGCGGCAACGCCGCATCGTAGCGTGACGCGGGCATCGAGGTGAAGGTCTGCGCCAAAGCCGGGGCGGCGGGCAGCAGGAGGGCGCCCGCGAAAAGAAGAGTGGCGCAGAAATCTTGCGCTCGCGTATTTGCTGACATGACGTACTCCCGCGCTGAAATGCCGTTCTCTGTCGCATCAATTGTCGGCGAGGCGGGAAGGTTCCACGATGGCGAATCAAACAAACATCAAACGGAAATCAAACAAATGAAAAGCGTTCACGCTGCCGCCGCGTAAACAACATCGACACAGTTTGAATTTAAGCGTGCCGCGATCGAGCGGCGAACCGCGCAATCCAATCAAGTCATGCAGCGCCCGTAGAAATACGCCATGCGCGGAGAGGACACCGGGGAGAAAGCAGGGTCGCAACCGACCGGAACTTCCGCAGGCATTTGCGAGCGCCGTTGCGATCGGATGTCGTTGCGCGATACGGCCGAATTGATATCGGACGGCAACGGGAGCCGATCGCCCTTGTACTCGCGGTTCACCGAGAAAGTCGACGCGAGCCATGCACCCGCGCTCGGTTCAGCGCTCAGGAACGGGATCAAGCCGACGAAAAACAAGGCGAGCGCCGTTACTCCCAACGCGCCCGCGAAGCGAACAAACAAAAGCCTGGTCATCGGACTTCTCCCCAGCGCCGGCACGATCAGTTTCACGATCGATCAGACGCACGAAAAGCCCCCAACCCGACTGCACCGTCGAGCTAACGTGGGCCGAGGTAACGAGTTCCTGGAACCACGATCATCACTGAGTCGTGATCGCGCTGGCCTGCCTTGGGAGCTGGCCTGCTTTGGGAAGTGCGCGGCAGCGAGTCTCGCGCTCGGAACAAACCTGACGGTGACGGTTTGTTATGGCGGACGGCCATTCTTTCCCCCTCCCCCCGTGCTTGGCCGACCATTCTGGGCGCAGCCGATATGCCGATCGGCTGCGCCTAACTTTTTGCATTCCAGACATTCAGATTTCGTCACCCGCGCGCGGTTCTGCTCTCGCTCGATTCGCGCGTTGCGGCCGGTTTGAGTCCACCGCAGGGCGCGGCAATGACGGGCTGGGAGATCGACAGCGCCACACTAAAAAGTCGATGCCCGGCACAAGGGCCGGGCATGACGAGCGACTGAACTCGATGCGTTGACTATTTACAGCGTCGCTTGGCGCTCGGCCGGCTTGCGGTCGCGCTGACGCGCCTTGCGGCCGAAAAACAGAGCCTGACTGACAACGGCAGACACCACCGCGACCTGGAAGGGCTTTGCGATCAGGAAGGCCGGCTCAGGCCGTTGTCCGGTCAGGAACCGCTCCGGATAGGCAGTGATGAAGATGACGGGTACTTCGAACGAGGCCAGAAGCTCATTGACCGCATCGAGACCCGAGCTGCCATCGGCAAGCTGGATGTCGGCGAGGATAAGGCCGGGCCGCTTCTGCTTGGCGAGCGCCAGCGCCTCGCTGTGAGTGCGGGCGATACCGATGACGTTGTGGCCGAGACTTTCGACCAGGGCCTCGATATCCATGGCGATGAATGTCTCGTCCTCGATGATCAACACATCGGTCGCGATTTCGGCAGCAAGCTCGCGGCCGGATTCCTCGACGAGGGCGCGCAGCGTCTGCAGATCGCAATCGAGAACTTCCGCCGCGTCCTCTTCAGTAAAGCCTTCAAGCGCCACCAAGAGGAACGCCTGGCGCGGGCGCGGCGTGATTTGGGTGAGGTGCTGGTCCGGCGGCATAACGACCTCACCGGCTTCCGGCTTGCCGTTTACCGGCACGGAATTCCAGATTTTGGTGAAAAGTCGATACAGCCCGATGCGCGAATTGGAGCTCGATTCCAGGATCTTCGGGCTGGCAATGAGCGATTCCACGGCGGCGACGACATAGGCGTCGCCTGACGCCTGACTGCCGGTCAGCGCCCGGGCATAGCGGCGCAGTGACGGCAGGTGCTGGAGTACGGCTTGTGATGTGGACACGGACCCTCCCCTTCCATAGTGCTGAGGTTACTGGCAAAAACGCCGCAGTGCAAAAAAAGTTCCATTTAGGAGGTCCGGACGGAACAACGGGGCCTCTCAGTGCGTTAGCGCACGTTGGACGGGGTGTTCCCAGGGTGGGTCGGCAATGGGTGAATGGGGAAAAGACGACGAGATGAAGCACCGTCAGACCAAACTTGAACCGGTCGAGCCGGTCGCGGACAAGCCGGAGACCGATGATCCCATGGCCAGGCCAGCCGCCACTCCCCACAAGCCCGAAGCACGTCTGGGTCGGGAAGTTCAGGCCCGGATCGGGCAGCAATTGCGATCCATGTACAACGACGTCGTCAATCAAGGCGTACCCCAGCATCTCACCGATCTGGTTCGGCGGCTGAGCGACCAAGAGCAGGACTGAGGATTGCCCGCATGACGCTTGACCCTGCGATACGCGATCAAGTCCTCGCCACCGTGCCGAGTCTGCGCGCATTCGCCATCTCGTTATGTGGCAACATCGATCGCGCCGACGACTTGGTGCAGGAAACCCTGCTACGCGCACTTGCCCATATCGATTCATTCCAGCCCGGCACCAACATGCCGGCATGGCTGTTCACCATTTTGCGCAACCTGTTCCGCTCCGAGTACCGCAAGCGGCGCCGCGAAGTCGAGGACGCCGACGGGCGCTATGCCGATACGCTCAAATCGCACCCTGAGCAGACCGGACGTGTGGAATTCGAGGAGTTTCGCACCGCGCTGGCAAAGCTGCCCTCTGACCAGCGCGAGGCGCTGATCCTGGTTGGAGCTTCCGGTTTCTCCTACGACGACGCCGCGGCGATCTGCGGCTGCGCGGTCGGCACCATCAAGAGCCGAGTCAACCGCGCGCGCACCCGGCTTGCCGATCTTCTTGCTATCGACAGTGTCGACGATTTCGGCCCCGACCGCGCCACGCGCGCTGTGCTCGCCGGCGGTGGAAGAAATTAACCCTCGTTCCGGGGCGCGCGCAACGCCAGCCCGGAATCCATAATCACAACACTCGCAGATCGGACGCTGGCGGCTCACTTGAACATGTGGGACGGCAGCCATAGCGCTAGGACCGGAAACGCAATTAGGATCACCAGCCGGATCAGATCGGTGACGATAAACGGCAGGACCCCGGCGAAGATCGTCGAAAAACTGACGTCCTGCACCACGCTTTTGATCACGAACACATTCATGCCGACCGGCGGGTGAATAAGCCCAAGCTCGACCGTCATCACGATGATGATGCCGAACCAGATCGGATCGAAGCCGAGCTGCATGATCACCGGAAATATGATCGGAATGGTCAGGATGATCATGGCAAGCGAGTCCATGAGGCAGCCGAGCACGATGTACATCAGCATGATGAGCGCCAGCACGCCGTAGCGGCCGAAACCTAGGCTAGTGAGGAATGCGGTCACCGCCTGCGGCGTCTGCGTCACGGTGAGGAAATAGCCGAACAACAGCGCGCCGATCAGCACCGTGAGCACGGCGGCGGCGGTGCGCACCGCTTGCAGGAGCGAACGGCGGATTTCGGCCGGGTTCAGCTTGCCGCGCACGACGCCGATGATCAGCGCGCCGGATGCGCCCACGCCGCCCGCTTCGGTCGGCGTGAACAAGCCGCCATACAGACCGCCGATGACGAAGACGAACAGAACGAGCGTCGCCCAAATGTCGCGCAATCCAGCGCGGCGTTCGGCCCAGGAATGGCGCGGCGCGACGGGCAGAAAATTCGGCCGCACCTTGCCGATGATCACGACGGTGAGCATGTCCATCGTCGCGGCAAGCAGGCCGGGAATGATGCCGGCGATAAACAGCTTGCCGATGTCCTGCTCGGTGATGATGCCGTAGACCGCAAGCACGGTCGAAGGCGGCAGCATGGCGCCGAGCGTGCCGCCGGCGGCGATCACGCCGGTCGCGAATGATTGCGGATAGTTGTAGCGCCGCATCTCGGGGTAAGCGACGGTGGCAAACGTCGCCGCAGTGGCGACCGAAGAACCGGAAATCGCCGCGAAGCCGGCGCAAGCGGCGATAGTGGCGATGCCAAGCCCGCCCTTGAAGTGGCCGACAAAGGAATTGGCGGCGCGAAACAGCTCGCGACTCATGCCGGAATTGGAGACGAACGCCCCCATCAGGAGGAACATCGGAATGACGCCGAATGTGTAATCGGTCACCGTGCGCATCGAGGTCAGCCCGACGCTTTTCAGCGCCGCGGTGCCGCCGACGAGATAGGCAAAGCCGCTCACGCCGACGAGGCCCATGGCCATGCCGACGGGCACGCGTAACAGCATCAGCGTGAAGAGGACTGCAAAGCCGATGATCGCGACCGCGTCGGTGCTCAAATGAGCCTCATTCGACTGGGCCTCATTCGACCGGCTTGATCTGGTATTGGCCGCCCAGCAGGTCCGGTTGAAAAATCAGCCGATAGGTGCGCACCGCGATCAAGAGCACGGCCGATACGTCGCCGATCCAGGCCACCAGGAAAAACGGCCACACCGGCAGCCGCAGGTCGAAGGTGAGCACGTGATCAGCCATCGTGCCGCGAACCTTGTCGAACAGCGTGTAAGTCTGCACCGTCACCACGAACAACAGCACCAGCGTGGCGAATACGTCGATGACGCGCTTCATCCGGTCGCGGACATTGGCGTAGAGCAAATCGACCGTGATGTGATTGCCGCGATAGGACGTCGCCGCGATGCCCCAGAAAACCAGGATGCCGAGCAGGAGCCGGCCGAAATCATAGGCATCGGGAATCTGATAGCTGAAAAAATAACGCAGCATCACTGAGATGAAGATATCCGCCGCGACGATGCCGACAAAGAATGCGGCGATCAGCTCGATGGTATCGATGAAGAAATCCATCGCGTTGCGCTTGCGCGCAGGCCGGGGGGCAGGTCCCGCATCGGGAATATCGGCTTCCGACATAGCGCTATCCGGTAACGGGCATTGTCCTGTAATGGCGACGGCGGTGAGATGCTCGCCGCCGTCATCAGTGTTGATCAGACCCGGTCAGAAGCCCGCGCTGTATTGCGTCAGCGACGCCTGCAGCTCTTTCCAGATCGTGTCGGGATCGCCGCCTGCTTGCTTCACGCCGTCCGCCCACTTCTGCTTAAGCGGCTCAGCCGATTTCTTCCACTGGGTAAGTTGGTCGTCCGTGATCTTGTAGACCTCGTGATCCGGCTCGGCTTGGATCTTCGCCAGGCCATCGTGCTCGAAATCGACCCACGGATCGGCGAACCTGGCGGCCCATTCGGTCGTGCAGTGATTGTCGATCACCTTCTGCTGCGACGCCGACATGGCGTTGTAGGTCGCCGGGCTCATCAGCCACTGGAACATCACCGAGCCGAGCGGCTCGTCCATGTCATACTTGGTCACCTTGTCGATGCCGAACAACAGCATCGAGCCCCAGGGGAAGGTGACGGCGTCGGCAACGCCCTTGGCCAGGATATCCCGGACCTCTGGCGCGCTAGACTGCACATTGGTGCCCCCGAGCTGCGTCACCCAGGCGGCGATGGTGCCTTGGGCCGGCCTGACCTTCATGCCCTGGATGTCACTCGGCACCACGATCTTCTTGCTGGTGGAGTGCCAGGCCACCGGATCGAGCACGAAGGAGAAGCAATAATGCACGTCCTTCATTTCGCTCGCCGCGTATTTGCGATACCAGGCGTCGATTGCGCGATTGCCGCCCTTGGCGTTGCCGACGAGGAATGGCAGCTCACCGGCCGCGATGATCGGGAAGCGGCCCGGTTGATAGCCCGGATTGACGTAGACGAAGTCAGCGATGCCGTCGCGCGCCATGTCGTAATGGTCAAACGCCTTGCCGAGCTGCTGCGCGGGATAGATTTTGTACGTAATGGTTCCGTTCGACTCCTTCTGGATGTCGTCGGCCCAGTCCTGGATCGCCTTCTGCAAGGGATGCGTCGGCGGCACCCAATGCGACAGCTTCAGCTCGAAAGTCTTGTCCTGCGCGGATGCGGTCCCAAGACCGAGCGTAAGTTCGAGCGCGAGAGCGGCTAAGCCGCAAAGCTTGATGTGGCGCGTCCAACCCATGAATCCCCCCGATCAGATTAGTTACAACTCTAACTATCGCATTTAATCGAAGAAACAGCCTGCTGTAAAAGCAATTCCAAACTCAATCGATAAAATTGTTCGCGACAGCGTGAGAGAACATGCACGCTGTTTTCGATCCCTTCCGCAAAACACTTACGCATTAACTCGTAAGCATAAGCTCGTACGTTATTGCGTCCCTGAACAAAAAGCCGGGAGAGAGCGCGCAAGCGCCGAACCCCGCAGTTCAGGGGTCGTCAAATGTTGTGCCGCGTTGCGGCGTGGAGCTTTGCCGCGTGTCTTGTTGTCTGGCCGGCTCACGCCAGCTTGGAGCTCAGCACGCTCGCCGATGCGGATTCGCCCGCCGCCGCGATTGCGATCGCAACACCGCTCGATCAGGCTCAGGCAAAAGCAGAAGATAACGCTCCGACTTCTCCGATCGATTCGCCGACCCAAAATCCGGCTCAGGCTTTGGATAATACGCCGGCGAAATTGGCGGCGCTGGATCCCGCAGAACCGGGCGTCGTATCGCCGCCTGTGGCGGAGCCGTTCGGTCTTGCCGCCATACCCGTTTCTTTCGGGAATGTCTTGACGAAGTGGAGCGGCGTCGAGGCCGATATTCGCGCCGAGGATAAAGTTTTGGCGCGCTGCCGCGACAATATCGACACCTGTCCGGCGCCGGCGCGAGATTTCCTTGCCATCGTCGACCAAGGCCGCAAGCTAACCGGCCGTGCCCGCATCGGCGTCATCAATCGCGCCGTCAACCTGGCGATCGAGCCGATGAGCGATATGGCGCAATGGGGCGTGCCCGACCGCTGGAGCGCGCCGCTCGAGACGCTCACGACCCACCGTGGCGATTGCGAGGACTACGCGATCGCGAAATATGTCGCGCTGACGCAGGCCGGCATTCCTGCAGCCGATGTAAAGCTCGTCATCGTCCGCAATACCGAAGCCGATGAGGATCACGCCGTCGTGGCCGTGCATGCCGACGGCGGCTGGATCATGCTCGACAATCGCTGGCTGACGTTGATCGAAGACAACAACATGTCCAAGGCTATTCCGTTGTTCGTGCTCGATGGCGATGGCGTTCGGCAATTCATGCCCGTGGCGCTCACAGGCGCACGCCGGCAACCGACGCCCGCCTCGCTCGGCTTCTGATTACTTCGATTCCGCTTCGTAGACACCGACCCAATCCGGCCCGGGCGGATCGGCGCGGTAGGCGTCGATACGTTCCACGTACATATCGTAGAGGCCCGCGACGCCGAATACTTCGGCGGCCTTGCGGCAGCGTTCGATCAGATCGAGCGCGCCGTCCCATTCCTGCTTGCGAAAGCGCGTCAGCATTTGCGCATTCAAGTCGCACAATTCGCGGCAGCGCGGATCCTGCTCGAAATCCGAACGTCCGAGCACGGCGAATACGGCCTCGGGCTGCGTCTTGCCCTTCACCTGGATCAGATCGATTTCCATGGTGGCGAATTTTTGCTTGGCCATCTCCGCGGTGCGCGAGCCGATTACCAGCGGCAAGCGATAGTCCTTGGTTCGCGCCTCGAGCCGCGCAGCGACATTTACGGTGTCGCCGAGCACCGAATAATTGAAACGGAAATCCGATCCCATATTGCCGACGACGCACGGGCCGGTGTTGAGCCCAATACCGATGCGTAACGGCATATATTTGCCGCCGTTGGCCTCGGCCTCGCGCTTGAGCTCGACGTTGAGCGCAGCAGCCCGTGCCTGCATTTCAAGCGCCGCATCGCAGGCATTGGCTTCCTGCTCGTCGTCGTCGACCGGCGCGTTCCAGAACGCCATGATGGCGTCGCCGATATATTTGTCGATGGTGCCCTTGCGCTCGATGATGGCGTTGGTGAGCGGCGTCAGGAAGCGATTCATGAGGCGGGTGAGCCCCTGCGGATCGTCCTTGTAATGCTCCGAAATGGTGGTGAAGCCGCGCACGTCGCTGAACAAAATCGTCATGCGGCGTTCCTCGCCGCCGAGCACGAGCTTCTCCGGCGAGCTCGCCAGTTGCTCGACCATGTGAGGCGACAGATAGAAGCCAAAGGCGGAACGGATCTGCTGGCGCTGCTTCTGCTCGCGGAAATAATTCACGAATGTGAGCACCAGGTAGATCAGCCAACTCGAAATCAGCGGATAGGTGAAATCGATGAGCAGGTTGTCCTCAATAAAGAAATAGAGCGACAATCCGATTAGTCCCGCAATCAACGCAGCGCCGAGCAGCACGACGACGGTTGCCGACAACATCGGCGCGGCGACGATGATGGCTAGGCCAAACAGCAATGCGACCAGCAGTTCGGCCCCGATCGCGTAGTTCGGATTGACCAGAAGCGACTTCGTCAGCACGCTTTCGAGGATTTCCGCGTGGACCTCAACGCCCGGCATTGCCGCTTCGACAGGCGTCGTCTTGAGGTCGAGAAGGCCGATCGCGGACGTACCGATGAGGACCAGCCGGCCGCGCATCCGATCCGGCGGCACATTGCCCTGCAGAACGTCCTTGGCCGAGACGAAACGCGCCTGATCGTGCTTGTTGAAATGGACCCAAAGTTGGCCATTACGGTCGGTCGGCACTTCAAGTCCGGGCACCGCGACCGACTGCACCCCGGCTTCGTCCACCCGAACCAGAATTGCGCTCGACTGGCTGACCACCCGAAGCATTTCCATGCTCAGGGAAGGCACCAGCGCGCCTTGCGCTACCATGATCACCGGCACACGGCGAACGATGCCGTCGGTTTCCGGATTGATGGAGAACAATCCGCGGCCAGCCGCTGCTTCCTCGATCGGCAGAACGTTGCGCAGCAAACCGGGAAACGTCACAACGTAAGGAGCCGGATCGGGCCCCCGAACGGCGAACCCGGTCTGCAGCGCCAATTCGGTTGGCGACTTCGGCGCTGGCATCGCGGCGCCGGCTTGCCCGACCACGACGCGCGACTTTTTGATTGCGTCGGCAAGGACCACGTCGTTGCTCGGCAGACTGTCCAATTTCGCGCGAGTATCGGCGTCGATGCCGCGAAAGCTTTGCTCCGCGATCGCCGGCGACATGCGATCCGGCTCGGCAAAGATGACGTCGAACCCGATCGTCACCGCACCGAGCGCGGTAATGCGCGTGATCAAATCGGCGATCGTCGTACGCGGCCATGGCCATTGCCCGATGGTCTTGAGGCTACCCTCGTCGATATCGACGATCACGACCGGCCGGGACGTCTGCTCGCGCGGACGCAATACTTGATAAAGATCGAAAGTGCGGACCCGCAGTTCCTCAAGCGGCCGGGGATCAGCGAGGCGTATCGGCACCAGCGCGAACAGAAGCACCAGGCACACTGCCCGCGCCACGCCGAATTGCCGCGCCCAGCGGGCTATCCTGTTCATGGCCGCAAGGTTCCCCAAACCCGAACCGCGCGCAACCGCGCCGGTTAGTTATAGCGACCTTATCCGCCCCCGCGAAGGGAAGTGCGCGATGGACTTATTTTTCCCGGAACGACCGCATGAGCTGATCGTGCAGCGGCTTGACCAGATAGGAGAGCATGGTGCGCTCCCCGGTCTGGATGAAGGCCTCGACCGGCATGCCCGGGGTCAGCCTGACGTCGCCGAGACGCTTTATTTCATCGGCGGTCATCGAGATGCGGACCAAATAATAGCTTTGGCCGGTCCGCTGATCGGTCGTCGTATCCGCCGCCATGCGCACGACGGTGCCGTTGAGCTCCGGCGTCGTGCGCACATCGAACGCTGAAAAGCGCAACAAAACCGGCTGGCCGAACTGAATCTGATCGATATCCTTGGGATCGACTTTGACTTCGACCAGGAGATTGTCGGACTCCGGCACGATCAGCATGATCGTATCGCCGGCGGCAATCACGCCGCCGACGGTGTTCGCCGTCGACTGGAACACGATACCGTTTTGCGGTGCGCGGATATCGGTCCGCTTGAGCTGATCCTCCGCGGTGATTTTTCGCTCGACGTATTCGCCGATTTTGCTGTCGGTCTCGCGCAGCTCTTTGGCGACGTCGCTGAACAGATCCTGATCGACCTGGATGATCTGCAGCTGGATCTCGGCGATCTTGCCCTTGGCTTCCGCGGCCTGGGCAACGAGCTGCCCGCGCTCGCCCTGCAGCCGGGCTTCGTCGCGTTCGAGCGAGGTGAGCCGGTTTAGCGGGACCAAGTTCTTGGCATAAAGATCGCGTACGCCCTGCAATTCTTGCTCGATCAGGGCGACTTCCTTGTCCTTGGCATCCAGTTGCGCGGAAAGACCGGATATCTGCTGCTGCAATTGCGTGATGCGTTCCTGCAATTGTTGTTTCTGGCCGAGCCGGTCCTGGCGGCGCAAATCGAACAACCTGCGCTCGCTCGTGAGCGCTTCTTTCACCCCGGGGTCGTCGACATTGTCGGCGAGCTCTGCCGGCACCGCGACCGAGTCGGCGCCGTCGCGCTCGGCGCCAAGCCGCGCCTTGCGCGCATAGAGCTCCGTAAGGCCCTTGGTGACGATAGCCAGGTTGGCCTGCGTCACCGTCTCGTCGAGCCGGATTAGGATGTCGCCTTCCTTGACGTGATCGCCGTCGCGCACAAACAGCTCGCCGACCACGCCGCCGGTCGGATGTTGCACTTTCTTTACGTTGGAATCGACGACGACAGAGCCTTGCGAGATGAGCGCGCCCGAAATCTCGGCCGTGGAGGCCCAGCCGCCTACACCGAATAGCAGGACCGCAACCAGGATAGTGCCGGCGGTAATGTGCCGGCGGATCGACTCGCTGGCGCTATCCCTGGGGCCCTTCTCGCCAAAGACATAACGCCACGCCGCGCCGATCTTACCGATCACCCAAGGCAGCCGGGCCTTGATCGTGCCGGTCAGCCGATTGAGCGGCGCGCCGCCCTTTCTTTTGATCATCCCGATCCTCCCTGATCCGCGACTTTCAACGCGCGCGGCGCCGGACTCGGCCCGGTGATACGGCTGAGGATTTCCTCTTTCGGCCCGAACTGCTGCTGGCGGCCCTTGGCCATGATGAGGATATAGTCGACACCGGCGATCGCGCTCGGACGATGTGCCACGACGATCGTGATGGCGCCGCGAGCGCGCAGGCCGAGGATCGCGCGGGTGAGCGCCTCGTCGCCTTCGGCATCGAGGTTGGAATTCGGTTCGTCGAGCACGACCAGGAAGGGATCGCGATAGAGCGCCCGCGCCAGCGCAATGCGCTGCGCCTGCCCGGCCGAGAGCGCGCTGCCATGTTCTCCGACCACCGTCTCATAACCGTCCGCCAAATTAATGATGAGGTCGTGCACGCCGGCCGCATGAGCGGCGGCGATGATGGCGTCGGCGTCGATCGGTTCGTCGAACCGCGAAATGTTCTGCGCCACCGTGCCGTTGAACAGCTCGACATCCTGCGGCACATAGCCGATGTGCCGCCCCAATGCTTCCGGCGACCACTGATCGAATGTGGCGCCGTCGAGCCGTACCGTGCCGCGGCCCGGCGTCCAGACACCGACCAGCATGCGCGCCAGCGAGGATTTACCCGATGCCGTCGGCCCGATCACACCGAGCGCTTTGCCTGCAGCAAGCGTAAAGTTGACGTCCTGACACACGATCTTTTGCTGGCCGGGCGGCGCCACGGCGGCGTTTTGCACGACGAGCGAACGCGACGGCGGCTTGAGCGGCATGGGGTCGGTCTGCGGCGGCAAATGGCCGAGCAGCCTGGACAGACGCTGCCAGCTTTGCCTGGCGCCGACGAAGCCGCGCCAATTGGCAATGGCGAGATCGACCGGCGCGAGAGCGCGCGCGCCGAGGATCGAGCCGGCGATGATGATGCCCGGCGTCGACTGCTGATTGATCACGAGCCAGGCGCCGACCGCCAGCATTGCGGATTGCAGCAACAGCCGCAAAACCTTCGACATCGCGCCGAGCCCGCCGCCGACGTCGCTGGCGCGGCCGCTCGCCGCCACATAATTGCGATTGAGGTCGTTCCAGCGTTTGGAGATGCGGCCGGCCATGCCCATCGCCGTGATCGCCTCGGCGTTGCGCCGGCTCGCTTCCAGGAGCGTGTTACGCGCTGCCGCGAATTGCGTGGCGCTGCGGGTCGGACGGCGCGTCTGCACCTCGGTCATCACGGTGAGCGTGATCAGGATGACCGCGCCAATCAGAGCGGTAAGGCCGAGAAGGACGTGAAACAAAAAGCAGATGCCGAGGTAGATCGGCATCCATGGCAGGTCAAAAAAGGCAACCGGCCCGGTTCCGGAAAGAAAGCCGCGTACCGAGTCGAGATCGCGGATCGGCTGGGTGCCGTCGCCCTTGGCGCCGATCTTGAGTGGCAAGCGGACGATGGCGTCGTAGACCCGCGCGCTCATGGCCTCGTCGAGACTATGGCCGACGCGCACCAGGATGCGGCTGCGGATCATGTCGATGACGCCCTGCGCCGCATAGAGGGCGGCGACCAGGAACAAGAGCGCGACCAGCGTCGGCACGCTTCGGCTCGGCAGCACCCGGTCATAGACTTCGAGCATGAACAGCGCGCCGCTGAGCATCAAAAGATTGCTCATGCCGCTGAACAGAGCGATGGCGATGAACGCCCGCCGGCACGCGCCGAGCGCGGCGGCGAGTTCAGAACTGGCGGGCTGCTGCCGCAGCGGGCCGAGGGTTTGGCTCATAGGACGTGCGTACCTGGAACTTGCGTACCACCGTACCGGACGGAACACCACGCCCGAACTTACAAACGACTGGCGGCGTTGCTCTTTCGAGCGCCGGAACAGTGAGATCCCCCGACGGCGATCAGGATCACTATACCCTCATTTACAGGTGCATTGAGGCAGGTTCACGACCTTTAGTTAATGCCACAGCGGGGTCCCGACGGCCGCCGAGGCTCGAAAATGCACCCGGTAAATGCGATCAACGATAACGGATAATCGCGGATATCATTCCTAAGCGGCGGTCGCAGAACCCGTTCGGCACCAACAAATATGCACGAAACGGCGACGGACTGTCTTCACAGGCCGCCGCCGCTCTAAAGGTGCAAAGCAGATGTGCTGCTAGATAGTCAAGAACGGGAGTCGAGCGAGATCCCGATGCTAAAAGCCTTTTGGCGCGTCGCGCCTTCGGTTCTCCTCAGCTTCTTGGCAATTTGCGCCGCTCTGGTCTTCTTGCGCGCCATTGTCTTCAGCTCACGGACTTCGCCTGAAGTCCACGCGCGCCGCTTCTTCTTCCTCTTCGCCATAAAACCTCCTTGTCAAGAATGGCAGCTTGTATCCCTAACGGGTGTGAAAGAAAAGCCAACAGATGGGATGAAGATCATCTTTGGCAGTCCTGCCTTTGCCACATAGTCGCGTATGGAACCGCATGGCAACATAACAATCGCAGATATGGTAGGCCAAGTTAACAAATACTTTTGTTGATTGTTCTTAGCGTGCCGAGCGGCCGGAAGCAAATCCGACCTCAAGAATCCTCGGCTTGAAAAGCGCCGGCATTTGCGCAAGTTACTTCCACTAACGATTGTGAAAGGTCCGCCGACTATTTTGCGGCTCGATTCCTGGCGGGCTGAAGTCGATGCAGACTATTGTCCTGAGCTGCCTGTTCGGCGCCGTATGCGCGATGGTGCTGTGGGCCGCCGGCTCGGCAAACGCAATGCGCGATCGTATGATGCGGCGCGGCGGCGAACTTTTTCCGCCCGAGGAGATATGAAGCGGCGAGCCGTCTCGACGCGGATCGCCCTCATCTCGGCGCTCGCTTTCATTCTGCTTGCTGCGGCGCAATCCGGCATCCATGCCGAGTCGCTGACGTGTCACAGTCCGCAACAGCCAAGACAGATCGCCCAACTGTTGTTCGGCCGCGATATCGGCCGCAAGCTCGGCGTCAGCGAAGCCGCCTGGGGGCGATTCGTCGTGCGCGAAATGACCCCGCGTTTTCCGGACGGCCTGACGATCACCGAAGCGATCGGGCAATGGCGGGATCCCGCCGACGGCACGATCGTGCGCGAACCGGCCGAGCGCGTTGAAATCGTGCTGCCCGACCACGACGAGGATGAAGCGCGGCTTGCGGCCATTGTGACGGCGTACAAACTTGAGTTTCGCCAGCATTCGGTCATCGTCATCGTGCGAAGCGCCTGCGTCTCCTTCTAACAAAGCCCTGACGACGGGGCCTTGCGGCCCGCGGCCGTTCTTCCTAGCTTTGCAGAAGCGGAGAATGGGCGGTCACAATGAACCCCTGCACCGACGAACTTAAGCTCGTCGCCCTCGACAAGGACGACATCGAGGTGGTGTCGGCCCATGTGCAGGACGCCATGGTCAAGGTCGCCGACATTTTCTGGCAGCCGCGCGAGCACCGCTTCGTGATGGCGCTCAACCGTTTCGACTGGATGAGCGCGGTCGAAGCCAGGCCGGACGCGGATTACCGGCGCTGCCGGACCGCGTTGCGTTTCGAGCGCGTCAGCGCCTGCAAATGCCGCAATCTCGATCAAACCGACAAGGATGCGCGGCTCAATCTGCTCGCCGTCGAATTCGCGGAAAGCGATGCCCCGGCCGGCGTCGTGACCCTGTTCTTCTCCGGCGGCGGCGTCATTCGCCTCGATGTCGAATGCCTGGAAGCGGAACTCGCCGATCTCGGCGAGGTTTCAACGGCCGCGTTATGCCCCGACCATTTCAACGCGGGCTCGGCGACCGCTTAATCTCGCAGTCAAGCGGTTCGCGGGTGCTCGACCGCAGGCGCGGCGAACAGCTTCATTAGCACGATGATAGCGCCGAGCGTCGCCGCATAGACGACGACTTGCATGGCGGTTGGCTGATCAACATAGCCGATCAGCGTATGCAGCGCGCGGCCCAATAAACTCGAATCGCTCAAGATCCAGGACGTGTCCCACACCGTTTGATCGAGCGCGGTGACGATATCGGCCTGTTCGAGGAAGGCGATGGCCTGTGCCGCCATGCCGGCGGCGAGCAGCGCAATCAACGCGCTGGTCACGCTGAAAAGGTAGCGGGTCGGAATGGCGATCAGCCCGAAATAGGTCAACAGACAGACCGACGAGCCGAGGATGAGGCCGACGAAACCGCCGACAACCATCGACCAGCTCGCACCGCCTTGCGCCGCGGCGACGCCGTAGAGAAACAGCACCACCTCGGAGCCTTCGCGCAGCACCGCGATCGCCACCACGATGGCGAGCGCCAACAGCGATTTGGAGCCGGCGGCAACCGCCTCGCCGGCCGCGCGCAGCTCGGCGACAAGCTCGCGGCCGTGCCGCGACATCCAGACATTGTGCCAGGTCAGCATCAGCACCGCGAAGCCAAGAATGCCGGCATTGAACACTTCCTGACCGCTGCCGCCGAACAACTCGGACAAGCCGCCGGTAAACAGCGCCACCACGCAAGCGCCAAGCACGCCAGCCACGACCCCGCCCGCGATCCAGGCCGTGCGCCCGGCAACGCCCGCCGTGACCGCCATGACGATGCCGACAACGAGGCCGGCTTCGAAAACTTCGCGGAACACGATCAACAGCGCGGCTAGCACGGCGACCTCACGGTACAGCTCTCATGTCATGTTTCATTTCGCGATTCATTTTGTGATTCATGGCACGATCAGGAAGCCCTGCGTGTCATGATGAAAATCGTCGTAGAAATTGTATCGTCCCGGCTGCAGCGCCCGCACATAGACGACCGCTTCGCTGCCGACGGGGACGATTTTCTCGAAATGCAGATCGCTGCTTTCGAACTCGGAAACGATCGTATTGAGATTCTTGACGTGGATCGCGATCGTCTTGCCGGGCGGGGCATGTAGCTCGGCCGGATCGAATTGATGATCCTTAATCGTGATCGACAGCGAAACGGCATCGTCCGCGCGCGCGACGGCAGCGCCCAGTATCAACGCCGCAGCGAGCATGAACGCCGGTACAAATTGCCGGCCGATCGTTACGAGCGGGCGATCCGAGATGACTGGCAAACCGCGTTTCCTCTGCCCTGAATTACTCACGCAAGGAGTTGGTGAACAAGGGACTTTTTGTCAATCTAAAAGCCCAATATTAGAATTGTTATAATATCGGTGGACTGCTACTCAGCGGCAGTCAGCTCAGGTCCGCATTATGGCGATCCGCCTCGACATCCGCTCCGGCGATTTTGCGCAAAAGTTTCGCACATTTCTCGATACCAAGCGCGAGGCCTCGGCGGACGTCGAAGCCACAGTCCGTGGCATTATCGCCGACGTCGCCGCCCACGGCGATCGCGCGCTCAAGGACTACACGCGCAAATTCGATAGCCTCGATCTCGACCGTACCGGGTTGAAGGTAACGGCGGAGGAGATCGCGGCAGCGGTGAAAGCGTGCAACCGCGACGCGCTCGACGCGCTTGAGTTTGCGAGGGGCCGCATCGAGACTTACCATCGCCGGCAATTGCCGCAGGACGATCGCTTTACCGACGCGCTTGGCGTCGAGCTCGGCTCGCGCTGGACCGCGATCGAGGCGGTTGGCCTGTATGTGCCGGGCGGCACCGCCGCCTATCCGTCGTCGGTTCTGATGAATGCCGTGCCGGCGAAGGTCGCCGGCGTGCCGCGCATTGTGATGGTAGTGCCGGCGCCGGCCGGCAAACTCAGCCCACTGGTGCTGGCAGCCGCGAAACTTGCCGGCATCGACGAGATTTTCCGCGTCGGCGGCGCCCAGGCGATTGCGGCTCTGGCCTACGGCACAGAAACGATCGCTGCGGTCGCCAAAATTGTCGGGCCGGGCAACGCTTACGTGGCCGCGGCCAAGCGCATGGTGTTCGGCAAGGTCGGTATCGATATGATCGCCGGACCTTCCGAGGTGCTGATCGTCGCCGACAAGGACGGTAATCCCGACTGGATCGCCGCCGACCTTCTGGCTCAGGCCGAGCATGACGCAAGCGCGCAGGCGATCCTCATCACCGACGACGAAAAACTTGCCGGTGAGACCGAACGCGCGGTTGCAAGCCAGCTTGCAGAATTGCCGCGCGGCGCCGTGGCCGGCGCGTCATGGCGGGACTTCGGCGCGGTGATCCTTTTACGTACGCTCGACGAGGCGCCGCAACTGATCGACGCCATCGCTCCGGAACATCTCGAAATCGCCGCCGCCGATGCCGAGCGGCTCGTCGCACGCATCCGCAATGCCGGCGCGATCTTCATCGGCGCGCACACCCCGGAGGCGATCGGCGACTATGTAGCGGGATCCAACCACGTGCTGCCGACCGCGCGATCGGCTCGGTTTTCCTCCGGTCTCGGCGTCACCGATTTCATGAAACGCACGTCGATCCTCAAATGCGGCCCCGAGCAATTGCGCGCGCTCGGCGGCACCGCCATCACGCTCGGCAATGCGGAGGGGCTCGAGGCCCACGCCCGCTCAGTCGCCATCCGGCTCAATCGCTGATGGCGCGCGCAAGCCGCAATAAGGACAATAGGGAAAAGGCCGGCCGTCTCGCGGCGGTCACGCTCGACGAGGCTTCGCTCGGCACTCCCAACGACGACATCGAGCACGAGCGTCGGGTCGCGATCTATGACCTTATTCAAGACAACCAATTCAAGCCCGTCGGACGCGACGGCGGACCTTTTACGCTGCAACTCGGCATCAGCGGCGCCCGGCTCGTTTTCGATATCCGGCTGACCGACGGCACGCCAGTGATCGCACACATGCTGTCGCTGGCGCCGTTCCGCCGCATCGTGAAAGACTATTTCGTCGTCTGCGACAGTTATTACGCCGCGATCCGCACCGCGACGCCGGACCGCATCGAAGCGCTCGATATGGGCCGGCGCGGCCTGCACGACGAAGGCTCGCGCCTCGTGATGGAGCGGCTCAAGCGCAAAGTCGATGTCGATTTCGATACCGCGCGCCGGCTGTTCACGCTGATCACGGTCTTGCACTGGAGGGGCTGAGGGGCCCGATGCCGTCATCAGCGCGCCGACCTCTGGCGGTATTGTTCGCCTGCGGGCTGAACTCGCTGCGCTCGCCAATGGCGGCGAGCCTATTCGCGCAAATATTCGGCCGCGCGATCTATGTCGGCTCGGCCGGGGTGCGTAAAGGCGAGCTCGACCCGTTCGCCGTCGCCGTCATGGCGGAAATCGGGCTCGATATTTCCCGGCACAAACCGGTCACTTTCGAGGAGCTGGACGATTGGGAGGGCCTCAACTTCGACCTCATCGTCACGCTGGCGCCGGAAGCTCATCACCGCGCGCTCGAAATCACCCGCACCAGCGCCGCCGACGTCGAATATTGGCCTACCGCAGACCCTAGCGCCGTCGAAGGCAGCCGCGAGCAACGGCTCGACGCTTATCGCGAGGTGCGCGACCAGCTGTTGGCGCACATCCGCCAGCGCTTCGTCACCCAAAGCACGAGCAATGAATGAAAACGCCGAAGCTGCTCGTGCTTGCACGGCAGTTGTGGAGCCGCCCGCCATCCGCTAGGTTCCGCAAAAATTTTGGCCCCAGACTCCGGTTACGGTCGCAGCCAGACCGCAACAATCTCCGGGAAGCGAATGGCTAAGGAAGAACTGCTGGAATTTCCCGGTGTCGTGTCGGAACTGCTGCCGAACGCCACCTTTCGCGTCAAGCTCGAGAACGAGCATGAAATTATCGCCCACACGGCGGGACGCATGCGCAAGAACCGGATTCGCGTGCTCGCCGGCGACAAGGTACTCGTGGAAATGACGCCTTACGATCTAACCAAGGGCCGGATCACCTACCGGTTCAAATGATCGGCCGCCCAAAACTTGTGCTCGCATCCGGCTCGCCGCGCCGGCTCTCGCTGGTCAACCAGGCCGGCATCGAGCCCGATGCGTTGCGCCCAGCCGATATCGACGAGACGCCGCAACGGGGCGAGCTGCCGCGGGCCTGCGCCACGCGGCTCGCGCGCCTGAAGGCGGAAGCTGCGCTCGCCATGGTAAGTATCGACGACGAGCTTAAAGGCTCCTACATCCTCGCCGCCGACACCGTGGTCGCCGTGGGCCGGCGCATTTTGCCGAAGGCGGAGCTGCTCGACGAGGCGGCGCAGTGCTTGCGGCTTCTCTCCGGCCGCAACCATCGCGTCCATACCGCCGTGTGCCTGGTGACGCCGAAAGAAACGTTCCGGCAGCGCCATGTCGAAACGCGCGTGCGCTTCAAGCGGCTCTCGGACGAGGACATCGAAGCCTATCTCGCTTCGGGAGAATGGCGCGGCAAGGCGGGAGGCTACGCGGCGCAAGGAATTGCCGGCAGCTTTTTGGTCAAGATCGTCGGTTCCTATTCCAACATAATCGGTCTACCGCTCTACGAAACCATGACGCTCTTGGGTGGCGAGGGCTATCCGATTCATTTCGGCTGGCTCAATACAATGTGAAGCTGGCGCGCTCGGTCAACCGCCCCATATTGCACTCATGCCTGACGATAAAAAACGCAAGACGTGTGCGATCTGCGGCAAGGCCGCCGATGAGCTGTTCCGGCCGTTCTGCTCAAAACGCTGCGCCGACGTCGATCTCCACCGCTGGTTTTCCGGCGCCTATGCAGTGCCGGTGACGGAAGACGAAGAAGAGGACGAACGGCGCGAGGAGACCGGAGAGACGCCAGAATGACGCGATTACGGCAGTCGCTGCCCTATTCTGGACAGCGTGAAATCGAGCCTCTATAAGCGCGCCCGGTAAGCCCAGGTAGCTCAGTTGGTAGAGCACTGCACTGAAAATGCAGGTGTCGGTGGTTCAATTCCGCCCCTGGGCACCACCGCCAAAATTCAATTTTGATCCTGCTTGGTTTTTTCCGGGAGTTTCGTCAGGCTGACGCGGCCGGAAGCTCCACCATCGTGTTCGTGCTCTCAACGCGGTCATACACGCAAACCTGAACGATCGGATGTCCCTTTTTGATGGCCAGCGCCACCGCGTGAGCGGCTTCCGGTGTCGTGTAGGACCCCTTGGTTTGTCGGTCTACCTGCAGCCAATACCGGCCGGCCTCCGGCCGCTTGCGTTGTGAGAACGGCTCCAAAACCTCTTTTTCAGGTTCGTCCTTTGCAGGCATTTTGATTTGACGAGACGTCATTCGGCACTCCTATGTGGGGGTAAGTCCAATATGTGGTGGTTCCGGCTATCAACCGCCAACACGGGTTACGTGCGGCAGCCGCGACGACGCGATCCACCAAAGTGACATCGTTGGAATAAGGAAGTAGCGGTTTGGACGCCAACCTGCCCGTTCGAGAGCCTCTTTGCCTTCCATGATGTCGGGTAACGGCGCAGAGAACGTCTGCTTTTGATAGAATAGCACACATTAACAAATTAGTGCTGCTACTTCTTGATAGGCAATTCGGTTTCTGCCAGCCAATAAGCACCGCTCAAAATTAGAAAATTTTACAGCAGCATAAATTCCGCCGCTCGGCTCCTTACCTCCGCAACCCCTCGACCGCACCACGTGCGCTACGATTCTGAAACGCCGGCCCGTTCCTCTTACGCAACTAGCACACTGCGGATACGACGCTGGCGTGGGGGAGGATTTGGCTATTGCAACCTATGGCTGCTCTGAATAATCTGACTTCGACCGACGGAATCTTTGCGACTCCGCCACCAAGGTTTGCCACATGGTCGATCAACCGAATCCCGGCCAATCATTAGCGCGCGATCTCGATCTTCCCAAAGGTGAGAGTTACGTGGAAGCAGTCACCGCGGCCGGCCAGCGCAGCCGGGCAATGGTCTATTTCATCTTAATTCTGTCAGTGCTGACTTTTGCGGCCTTACGAGAAAATTACGGACCCAATTGGACTAAACAAAGATACCAGACCAGCCAAGATCTTCAGGATTGTTACGTCCGGGCCCAATGCGACATCCGCTACATCTTCGACGACAAGCCGGAATTTGCCTACTTAGTCGTTATGAACCAGGTTCTTGCCCCGCATGCGATTAGGATCGGGCGCTTTGGACGTCTCGTCGAACTTTGTGTCGGCCTGCTACCGTCTGCTCTCTATTTCTATCTGTGATATCTAGATTGGGACAGCTTGTCTGTGAGCTATATTTACATAGGCCCGTCTAGCACACACTGGGAATTTGGATTCGAATGCGCATTGATCCTGTTGGTATTCTACACAAACGTCAGATGTTTGATGACACAGGCGAAAATCCGCGAGCTAATTCGCCCCTATTCACTGGAACCCGGGCAGAGCAGACGCGGCACGTAAGAAAGCGGGGCGGGTTTAGTCAGATCGTCGGCAGCACGGCGCGCGACATATAGAGAAACAGCGCCGCGCCGAGCAGACCGATCAGCGCGGCGAGCGCGACATCGAAACGCTCGCCGGGGCTCGGCACGTCGTCTTCGGTTTCAATGTCCTTCGCGGTTCGTACGAACCGGACACCCGCAATAACGATCATGGCGACGCCGAGCACGATGAAAGCGAGACCGGCCCAATTGGCGAAGGCTTGGCCATGCGGCGCGATCTGTTGCTGCGCCGCCTGCGGCACAGCGTATTTGATAAACAGATCGAACCGCTCAATCAGAAAGCCGAAGGCCATCACCGCAATGGCGGTGCGAACCCAGGCGAGAAATGTTCGCTCGTTGGCGGCGTGGTCGCTGTAGCGCTTGATCATTGGAGGGCCTGTGGCGGTTAAGTGACGAAGCACTATAACGCCGCGTCATCCTGTGCGCTTGCCGGAAAGGTAATAAAAAGGCAGGTTGCATCCCAAAGTCGGGCAAAAATTACATGGATGGGGAGTGAATCACATGGCCGATGCCGCACCCGCGCGTCCCAGCCGCGGCCGCTGGTATATCCTGCTGCTGATCAGCGTGATGTATCTCATCACCTATCTCGACCGCGTCAATATTTCGACCGCGGCACCGCTGATCAGCAAAGAATTCGGCTTCGACAAGGTCACGATGGGCTACATATTCAGCGCCTTCGTATGGGCCTATGCGCTTTTTCAGGTTCCCGGCGGCTGGTTGAGCGATCGTTTCGGCGCGCGCCGAGTCCTGGGCACCGTCGTCGCCTATTGGTCGATCATGACCGCCGCCACCGGCCTGGCGTTTAGCGCCGGGTCATTCGTCGCGGTCCGCTTCTTATTCGGAATTGGCGAGGCAGGAGCCTTTCCGGGAGCCACGCGCGCGATGCAATTGTGGTATCCGCGGCGCGAGCGCGGCTTCGTGCAAGGCATCACGCACAGCGCGAGCCGCGCCGGCGCGGCGATTGCGCCGCCGATCGTGCTGCTGATCATGGTCAACCTCGGTTGGCGCTGGGCGTTCCTAATTTGCGGAGCGGTCGGATTGCTGTGGTCTCTATGGTGGAGCATCAGTTACCGAAACCTGCCGGAAGAGCATACCCTGGTGAATCGCGCCGAGCTGGAGAGTATCCGCGGCCTCGATCCGAGCGGCGCCGTCAATCCGCCTGCGATTGAAAAACAGACCAGCGTGCCGTGGGCCACGCTGCTGCGATCGGCCAATATGTGGGCGATCATGTGCGCCTACTTCACTTACGTCTATTGCCTATGGATTTTTCTGACTTGGCTGACGACGTATCTCATAGACGTTCGGCATTTCACGCTGCTCAAAGGCGGCCTGCTCGCGTCACTGCCGCTGTGGGCCGGTGTCGTCGGCGACACGGCGGGCGGGCTTGCGACCGATTGGTTGTTGAAGCGCACCGGTAGCGCCAAGATCGCCCGGCGCGCCGTGGCGATCGTCGGGCTACTGGGCTGCGCGGCATGCATCGTTCCGGCGGCACTGACCGAGGACGCCTACACTGCTGTTTTTGGTCTCACCGCCTCGATGTTCTTTCTGGAATGCACCATTGGGCCGTCCTGGGCGGTGCCGATGGATACCGGAGGAAAGTATTCCGGGACGGTGTCCGGGATGATGAACATGGCCGGCAATTTCGGCGGCGCGCTGTCGCCGATCGTGTTCGGCTACCTGGCCGAAGGCGGCAACTGGCAGGCACCCTTCATCGTGGCGGCCACGCTGCTCGTCGCCGGCGCGGCGGTTTGGGCGTTCTGGCTCGATCCCGACAAGAACATCCTAACGAGTTGAGCCGCATAATTATCGCGTCATGCGCACGCGAAGCCGCGTGACGGGGGAACTATTCCCGCGCGGCACCTGCAGCCAATTGATTAACGAAGCGTAAATGGATGTTGGCTACCCAATAGGCATGGTGGAAACCGACTAGGCAAGAGCCATCATGTTCCGAGTCTTCAACTGTTTGACGACACAGCACGACTGGCGTCTGGTCGTCGCCGCCGGCGTCATCTGCTTCCTGTCGAGTCTCACCGCGATCACGCTGTTCAATCGCGCGCGTTCGACGTCGTACCAAGTCCGTGCGATCTGGATCGCGACCGCCGGAGCCGCGACTGGCTGCGGCATCTGGTCAACGCATTTCCTGGCGATGCTGGCCTACCAGCCCGGCATACCGATCGCCTACAACATCACTCTCACAACCCTCTCACTCATTGCCGCGACGACCATCACCACGGCCGGATTGGCCGCTGCAGTCATGCTTCCAGTCCGATGGGCCGCGCCGATTGGCGGTGGCATCATCGGCGCCGGGGTTGCCTGCATGCATTATCTCGGCATGTGGGCGCTTGAGCTTCCCGGCCGGGTGGAATGGGACATTCCTGTGGTCATCGCGTCGGTCGTCTTGGGAATGGTCTTGGGAATGGCTGCGCTCGCCGTGGCCGTGCGTTGGCACGGACCACGCGCGCTGCTGGCATCGGCATTGCTCCTGACGTCCGCTATCGTCTCGCATCATTTCACCGCCATGGGGGCAATCGAAATCGTCCCCGATCCGACGCGCGCTTTCACGGGACTTTCGCTGTCGCCGGATTCGCTTGCCGTCGCTGTCGCGAGCGTCACGATGGCCATCTTGGCAATGAGCCTGACTTCCGCCTTCGCCGGCCGTCTGCTGGACGACAAGGGCCGCCTTCTCGAGGTCGCCTTGAACAACATGACCCAAGGCGTGGTTCTGTTCGACATCACAGGCCGCTTCGTCATTTGTAACAACCGGTATATGGCGATGTACGGGCTGTCTCCAGACGTCGTGAAACCCGGCGCTACTCTCGTCGAGATCGTCCGGCATCGATCAAAAACCGGAAGCCTCCACCGTGATCCAGCGCAGTACTGTGCCGAGCTTATGGAAAACATGGCCGCCGGAAAGGTCGTCAGTTTCGTGACCGAAGGTCCGGATGGACGTTCCATTTCAGTCGTCAATCGCGCGATACCGGACAGTCCTTATTGGGTCGGCACGCACGATGACATCACCGAGCGGCGTTCAGCAGAAAGAAAAAGCACCTTGCTGAGCGAGCAGGAGACACGGCGCGCCGTCGTCGATGACGCCATATCCTGGTTTCGCGGCAGCGTCGAAGGCATGCTCAAAACCGTCACCGACAGTGTCGCCGCGATGAAATCGACCGCCAGCGTGCTTTCGGCGACCTCGAACGAGACGACCGCGTATACGGCCGGCGCGGTCCGCACCTCCAACGATGCTTTCGCCGGCGTCGAGACCGCGGCCACCGCGGCCGATGAGATGTCGAAATCGATCGCCGAGATCAATCGCCAGCTTGTCAGCGCCAGCGAGGTGGTGCGCGCCGCCACTGAAGAGGCGCAGTCGACCAATGACGTCATCAGCGGGCTGGCCCAGGCGGCGCAGAAGATCGACGACGTCGTCAAGCTCATTCAAAGCGTGGCCGGCCAGACCAATTTGCTCGCACTCAACGCCACGATCGAAGCGGCGCGCGCGGGAGCGGCCGGCAAGGGTTTCGCCGTCGTCGCTTCCGAAGTCAAAGCGCTCGCGGTGCAGACCGCAAAGGCGACCGACGACATCGCCTCCCAGATCGCGGCGGTGCAATCCTCGACGCAGAGCGCGGTTCGCGCCATCGGCAGCATCAGCGGCCGCATGGAGAAAGTCCGGCAATTCACCTCCGCGATCGCGACCTCGGTCGAGCAGCAGAACGCGGCGACCAGTGAGATTTCCGACAATGTTGCGGCCGCGGCGGCGGGCACGAAGTCGGTGGTCGCGGTGCTGCAGCGCGTCTCCGGCGCCATTTCCGATATGCAAAGCTCGGCGGATACGGTGTTGACGGCATCCGATGCCGTCGAGAAGGCCGCCGCCAGCCTGCGCGACAGCGTCGACGGATTCTTGCGCAAAGTCGCGATGTAATACTTACGATGCCCGTTGGCGCTTCGGCTCCATCGCGACGCGCGCGAATGTCGACATGATTTTCAGTCCGGCGTTGACCGATCCGCGCAACGAACCCGCGACCTTGGATTGCCCCCCGATCCGCCGCCGATAGCCGACCGGCAGTTCGAACACGCGCAGGCCGGAGCGAGCAACCCGCATCTGCATTTCCAGATTCCAGCCATAGGTCATTTCCCGCATCCCAAGTGCCAACAATGTATCGCGGCGGATGGCGCGGAACGCGCACATGTCGGTGTAGAGCACGCCATAGAGCAGCTTGGTCAGCCGGCCGGCGATGAGACCTGCGAGAATCTGGTGCGACCCCATGCTACCCGGCTCGCGCTCGCCGCGCGCGCGTGAGGCGATGACGAAGTCGTAGTTGCCGGCGCGAATCGGCGCGACCAGCGCCGCGATTGCGGCCGGATCATCGGCGCCGTCGCCATCCATGAAGACGATGATGTCGGCACTCTCCGCAGCGCGCGCGCCGGTCAGGCAGGCCAGGCCATAGCCGCGGCCGACCGCAACGACGTCGGCGCCGGCATGACGCGCGCGGTCTGGCGTGCCGTCGGTACTGCCGCCGTCGGCTACAATGATGCGGTCGACGCTTTCGCGCGGCAGTTCGGCCACCACGGCGCCGATGGATTCCGCTTCGTTGAAGGTCGGGATGACGACGGCAACACCGCCCGCCTGCGGCATCGCTATAAGCTCCAGCGCAATCCGCAGCCGGCACAGGCATCCGGCGGCTTGTTCGATTTGAGCGCTTTGCGAAAGTCGTTGTAGGCCGGCCCGGTCCAGATGTCGCGAAGCGATTGTTGGGTGGCGTCGCCGAGCGTGTAGTTCTCGTAGCCACGTTGCGAAAACGGCGCGATGCAGCACGGCAACGCACGGCCATTGGCGGTGAAATACATCACCGTCCAGGGCCGGCGGCACAACGACCACGGCGAGCCCGAGCCCTGCGATCCAGTGTCGCTGCGCTTGAGACTGATGCCGGGCTCCGACGCACCGCCCGATGCGCTGAATGTAATGCCGAGCGTGGCGGCGAGCGCGGCGGCGCGGTCGATATGAACCGCTTCGTCCCCTGACAGCTGCTCGTAGAGCGCCTGATCCGGGCGCGCCAGGCCGACGGCGTTGTCCTTGAAGAAAACCAGCCGCTGCAAATGCACTTCCTTGACGCCGATCTCCGCGGCGACGCGCACAAAATCCGGCAATTCCTCGATGGTTTCGCGCAAGCCGGTGAGCCACGCCGAGACTCGCGGCTTGACGTGGCCCTCGCGCTCCTGCAGCTCACGGAAAGCCCGCACGTTTTTCATGATGCGGTTGAAATAATTCTTGCCGCGGACGGCGAGATAGGATTCGGCGTTCGCCGCGTCGAACGAGACGCGCAGCTCGTCCAACTCGGCCGCAATCAGCGCGCGGCCGTTTTTCTCGTTGAGCACAGTGCCGTTGGTGTTGAACAGGACATAGGTGCCGCGATCCTTCAGATAACGCACCATGCGCGGCAGATGCTTCACCAGCATCGGTTCGCCGACGCCGTGCAGCACAGCGCGCTGCAGCTGCGGGATCTGATCGACGATCGAGGTGAACAGTTCCCAGCTCATATCGGCCGGCGGTTCGAGCTCCTCGTAGGTGCGCGGGCACGTGGTGCACAAGAGGTTGCAGCGATTGGTCGTCTCCAGATAAAGGCAAACCGGCTCGTGCTCCGGGATTTCGCTGTCCGTTGGCACGCTCTCGAAATAGCGCCTGGGGTCGACCGTTCGTTTTGTCTCCGACGGTAGCCGCTTCGTCGCCGCCCTTTGCATTATTTTGTTCCTTGAATTGACGGCGCGACTTAAGCCCGCGCCTCGTCGACTTGCATGACTCGATCGCCACGGCCGTCGAAATCACGATCGCGCCAGAGCTTGCTTATCAATTTCGCGGTCTGCATGGCATAGTGTGGAGGATGCGTGTCGGGCCGTCGCGGTAAATCTTCGCCGCACAGTTCGCCGTAGAGTCTGCGCAGACCGTCGGCGTCATCGACGTCATACCAGGCCGGCAAGCGGTGCACCTCAAGACCGATTTCGTGCGCCCGTTCGAGCGTTTGTTCGGCAACGCGCTCGGTGCTCCAGGCGATGTCTTCGAACATGCGCCGGTGTGCGGCTTTCAGCCCGAGCAGATAATAGCCGCCATCGTTCGACGGGCCGAGCACGGCGCGGTCGCCGGGCTGCGCCAGCACCGCGGCGGTCTCCAGCAACAGCGCGGTCGGCAAAGTAGGGCTGTCGGAATTGAGCACGACGGCGGAGCCGTGCCCGTGCGCCAGAATTTCCTGGACCGTGTGCAGCAGGCAATCGCCGAAATTCGGCTTCCATGCACCGATCAATCCGATGGGTCCCGGCAAGGTGAGGCGAAAGAAATCCTCCGATCCCGGCGGCCCGTAAGCCGCATAGCCGGCAATGTGCGCGTGAGGCGGGGCATGCCGAGCAGCCAACAATACGTTGTCGGCGACATCCTGCAGGAAGGCAGTATTCAACGCCGCGGCTTCATCGAAGCTCAGCGGCGGCACGAGCCGAGTTTTGGCGCGGCCAGGCGCCGAGGCCTTGGCCATGAAGGCAATGCCGCAACTTGCTGCGAGCGTGTGGTTCACCGCGCCGGAAGCAAGATGTGAAACAGATTTGCCGTCGGAAAATTTGCCGCTGAATCGACCCGCCCGATTCATGCGATGCCCCCTGACTGATCTCGCAACGCACCATGGCTAGAATGCCAAAATCGCCGGAAATGCGCCAATCACTTCCGGCTCATTCCCTACAATTCGCCAAACACAGAAAAGTTATACCCTTCACCAAGTCGTGATCGCGGCTCCGCGACGAGCCGCATGCCTACAGGCGAAACGGCCCACGTGGGCGACGATCGTCTCGATTTTGTCCTGCGGCGTTCGCACGATCTGCCGGACAGAGCCAAGCGTGCGATCGCCGTAATCGACCGGAGGCAGGCCGATGAGACCACCGACGCGCACCGGCTGGAAAAACGCCGGCGCATGCGCCGCCGCGCTGACCGCAAAACAAATCCTCAATCCAAGCGCCGAATCCGCAGGCTGCGGTCCCTTGTCAACAACGCCACGCGACTTTGTGAACCGCGCGTGCTTGCGAATGAAATATTGCGATCGTAGGGTCGCCAAATCTTAAATGCCCATCACGTCCTAAAATCGCGGAATGCTCGATGTCAACGCCGGCCGTCGAATCAAGAGCGCGCAAGGAGCACCGGCTCCATCCGCTGGCGCTCCGCATCATGCATTGGATCAATGCCGCCGCCATTTTCATCATGATCGGTAGCGGATGGAAGATCTATAACGACTATGCGCTCTTCCGCTTCCTGCATTTTCCCGATGCCGTGGTGATCGGCAAATGGGCGCAATACGGGCTGCAGTGGCACTTCTTCGGCATGTGGATTTTCGTGCTCAACGGGCTTGCTTATCTCACCTATGGCATCGTATCCGGCCGTTTTCGGCAAAAGCTGTTTCCGATTTCGCTGCGGGAAATTCTGGTGACCGTCGGCGACGCGTTGCGCTTTCGCCTGGGCCACGACGACCTGACGCATTACAATGCTGTGCAGAAAATTCTTTATCTCGGCGTCATGCTGATCGGCGTTCTCATCGTGATTTCCGGCCTGGCGCTGTGGAAGCCGGTGCAATTCTCCGAGCTTGCGGATCTGTTCGGCAATTTCCAAACCATCCGGCTGGTGCACTTTCTCTGCATGTCGGCCATTGTGGCCTTCATCCTGGTTCATGTGACGCTCGCGTTGCTGGTGCCGAAGAGTCTCGTTGCCATGCTCACCGGCGGGACCGCCGTCGATGATGGGAAGCCGCAAGGCGTTGGCGCGCCTCAAATCGAAGCAACGCATTGAAACGGTGACCGGATGTCGATTCGAACCCGCACGCCATCGATCTTTCGGCCCCAAAAGCCGATCAATCAGAGCCTGCTGACCGAAAGCCGCGCGCTGGTCGATGACATCGATCGCCGCGGCGTGCTACGGGGCGCCATCAGTCTCGGCGCGCTGACGATGCTGACGGGCTGCGATGTCAGCGAGAACGATTCCGTACAGAAAGTCTTGCGCACGGTGTCGGCCTGGAACGATCGCGTGCAGGAAGCGATTTTCCGGCCGCATCATCTCGCACCGACATTCAGTCCTTCGCAAGTGGTCAAGCCGCCGCGCTTTAACGCCCATTTCTCGATCGATGAGGTCAAACCGGTTGACGGCGCGAGCTGGAAACTGGAATTGGCCGGCCGCATCGACGACAAGCGGCCGTGGACCGCGCAGCAGATCTACCAGCTGCCGGAGCAGGAGATCATCATCCGCCACATCTGCGTCGAAGGATGGGATTACATCGGACAATGGTCCGGGCCCAACCTGCGCGCTTTCCTCGAGCGCGTCGGTGCCGATCTGACGGCAAAGTACGTCTACTTCATCTGCAATGACGACTATACCGAGAGCATCGACATGGCGACCGCGCTGCATCCGCAGACGATCCTCGCCACCAAATACGCCAACGACATCATCGCCGATCCATTCGGCTATCCGCTGCGGCTGCGGACCTCGACCAAGCTCGGCTACAAGAATGCGAAATGGATCAAGGCGATCGAGGTCACGAACGATTTTCGCGAGACGTTCTGGAGCGAGCAAGGCTTTAATTGGTTCGCCGGGATTTAACGCGCAGCGGGGCCGGCTGGCCCTTTCACATAAATCCGCCATCGGCCGTCGCGAACTTCCGCCAGGTGATAATCCGGGCTTGAGACGAACGGATCGTTGTTCCAGGCCCCGTCCTGCGGCACCACAACGACGACATCGCACGCGAAACGCCTTGCCATATCGCTGACGTCGCCGGACGTGCCTTGCCCGGCGAAGACGCGCACAAACTGCGTATTGATTGCTTCGCGGCGATCCGGCGGCAGCGGCGCAAAGGCAAGCGCCAATTCGCGGCCGGCAAAGCACGAACTGCGATTGGCAAGAAGCGCCCAGGACATATTCGCCGGCCACGGCGTCAGGTCTTGCAGGAACAGGGGATTGTTGGCGACGCGCTCGGTAGGCGCCGCATAATGGCGCACGGCGGCCCACAATTCCGGCATCTGCGCGAAAATTTCACCGTCTGCCGCGGGCGTGCCTTTGATATTCGACTCGATCATCCGCGCGGTGTCGGGCAGGCTGAGTATAAGCCCTCCCACCGCCATGGTGACGATCAGAGCGCGGCGGGACGACAGCATCATGCCCGCCGCCGCGCCCGCGATCAGGATCATTGCGGCGGGCATTACCGCGCGCAGGCCGAGATCGTTGTTATCCCCAAGCGTGGTGACCAAGAGCCACGACACCGCAAGGCCCGTGCCGGCTAGCGCGAGAAGAACCGCACCCACGGTCTTTTCCGGCCCAGCCGAGGCGCCGCGCAACATCATCGCGAGCGCAATCAAGCCCGCGATATAGGTTGCCGGAAATTCGATCGGCAGCAGGATGAGCCAATAGGCCGGCCAATCGAGCAGGCGGCGCAGGGTTGGCGGAAACATCTCGCCGAGCACTTCGAAATGATGAAGGACGACTGGCCGGCCGCCCCCACGCGCCGCAACCGTCGCGAATTGATCGTGGATAAATGGAGCGGCGACCAGGACGACAATCATGGCGGCCGCGGCCATGCCGATTGCAAAGCGGACGCGCTGAGCAGGTGCCATCTTGCCAAGCACAATCGGCGCCGCCACTACTGTCGCGATCGCAAAGGTGACGCCGCCGACATAGGTCGAGCTTTCGAAACCGGCGACGACGACCAGCACCAGCGTCACAAGCATCGCGAGGCTCCGCTGCTGCGCATAACGGACCATGAGCAGCAGTGCCGCAAGCACGCACGAGGCCGACATCAGATGCTGGGGCGCCCAGGCAGATTGAAACATCCAGCCGGCGAACCCGCTGGGGGATGCCAGGAACGGCTCGAGACCATAGCTGACGAACATCAAGCTCGGTGTTCCGCGCAGCGAAGCGCCGGCCGCGAGAACGACAACGGCAAGCGCTGCTCCCGAACGTTTGCTGAGCCAGACGGCAATGCCCATCATCAAAGTCAGGGATGCGAAAGCGGTGAACCACGTCAGACCGATATCCGCTTCCCAGCCGCTGACGTGCAGTGGCAACGCCAGCTCCGCCGCGCTGAAGTGCCAGAGGTAATAGTAGGCAAGCCGGCCCGCACCGCCGAATTCTCCGAAGATCGGATTGACCGGCGGTAAGCCCTGTCGCGTCATCGCGTCGATAATCGCGATTTTCGAATGGTCGAAGATCGGGTCCGCCAGGTGCAAGCCGGCGGCGGAAAACTTCGGCATGATCGCGATGGCAGGCACGATGGCGAGTAACGCGGCGGCGGCAAGGCTCCATAACGGTATTGCCGGCGCCACGGCATCCGCCTGCGCCGGACGCCTGCGGAGTGAAGCACCGCCGATGACGAGGCAAAGCGCGGCGATGCCGACAACCGTCGGCGGCGAAAATCCGATCAGACGCAGGATCGGCAATGTCGCGGCGCTGATGACCGCCCAGCCGATGACCGGCGCTGTACCGAGCGCAAGCGCGCGCGGCAGCAGATGGCGGGTGACGGAATAGCCGACGAACGTCCAGAACGCGGTCGCGATCAGCGCGCAAAGGACAGCATTGACTGGCGAAGCCATCGGAAAATTAAGCCCCGATTCGCTTTGGACTCAATCGCACGCCGCCCGTTGCCGTGCGCCTCACGCAGCCTTCAACAACGACTCGACCTTCGGCCAGGTATCGGGCGCGAGATTGCGGAACGGCGCCCAGTCGGTCTCCGACATGCGGTGGTAGATCGCGGCCATGACCGAAGGCCGCGCGCGCATGCGCGACCACCAATCTTCGATGCGCGGGTAGCGATCCCATAGGCGGCTCAGTTTTAGAAGATCGAGCCGCACGATATAGGGAATGACCGCGCAATCGGCGTTGGAGAAACTGTCGCCGGCGAGATATTGGCCGCTTTGCAGCGACTGATCCATCCAGGCCAACAACTTCTCGTGTTGCGCAATGGCGTCGCTGACGAATTCGGAATCAAGACCGTGTTCGATCACGCTGCGCTTATATTCGGCGCGGCGCTTGAGCGGCGATTTGTTGACTTCCGCAAGCCACGCCTCGCGCGGCAGCTTGGTGAAGTTCGGCCGGAACGCCGTGGCAAAGGTGAGGATCATGCAAGAGTTGTGCAGATATTCATCGATCAGCTTGTTGAATTGCCGCACCCGATAGCGAAGCAGCGGCTCTTGCGGCATCAGCGGCCGATCCGGGAAGGCCTCGTCGAGATAGTAGAGGATCAGCGAGGATTCGATGACGACATTGCCGTCGTGCACGAGCGTCGGCACCACGCCGTTCGGATTGAGCTTGAGATAAGCGGGGTCGAATTGGTCGCCGCGCAGCGTCAGCAGATGTTCCTTGGCCTCGATGCGCTTTTCAAGAAGCGCGATGCGCACTTTCTGGGCGCAGACCGAGTTGATATTGTTATAGTGCTCGAGCATTTCGTCCTCCCGAATTCCGGAAGGATCATGGTCTCGTTCATGCCGGGAGTCGAATGATTATTCCTGCCCGGAAGGGCCCGCCGGGACGGCAGCAAAAACGAAAATCTGCGGAAGCTTTACCGAGCCGAAGCCGGTCCGCCGTCGCCCTTGCTGACGACATTGGTCCAATGCTCAACGGTGTGTCTTGCTTCGCGGACCGCCTCGGCGAACGCGTCCTCTTTCTTGTAGTAGAGACGCCATTTGCCGCTGTCATACATCTCAACGAGATGAGACAAGGCACGCCGGGCGCCAAATAGTTGGCGTTCGGCGTTGTTGCGCTGGACTTCGGTCGTAAAGGTTTTGGTCATGAACGGGCAGTGTGCCCGAAAGACGTAAAAATTGAATCAAAGCCTGGCACTCCGAAATCCCAAATTTTGTCTGTAAATACCGCGCCTTCGTCCGGTCTCGCCCTGGTTAACGAAAGGTAAATTTGCCGATTAGCGAGCGCTTAGACCGCAAATGGCCAACTATTGGCGAAACTATCTTCGAATTTAAGGGTTCGAATTACATTAGTCCGCCATTTCAGGAGGCCGGCATGAATAGACCTGCCCTATGGACCATAGCTTGCGCGGCGCTCATCGGCGGCGCGACCGCGGCCCATGCCGGCCCCTGCACGGCGCAAATCGCGACGATCGAGCAGCAAATCGAGCGAACGCCGCCGGGTCCGGAGACCGGCCCCACCGCGCCGCAAAGCGTCGATGCCCAGCTTCATCACCAGCCGACTCCCGGCGATGTCGTTCACGCCGAGCACGTTGCCAACAAGGAGGCCGACGCCGCGCTCGACCGCGCGCGGACAGCGGACGCCGCGGGCGGCGTCGCCGGATGCATCGCAGCTGTTAATGAGGCCAAGCGGCTCTACGACATCGATCAATAAGTGTCCGTCAATACGCTTCTTCGGTATAGATCGGATCGACCGAGCCGCGCCACGGTCCGTAGAATTTCTTGAGTAGTTCCTGCGCCGGCGTGGTGCCGCGCGCCAGCCGATCCTCCAGCACTTCGAGGTAGCGCGTCTCGTCTTCGCCGCCGGTATCGAAATGCTTGCGCCGCGCAAGCCCGGCACGAGCCAATTTGAGCACCTCCGTTGCGATCTCAAACACCGTCCGGCCGCTCACCACGGCAGCGAGGCCTTGTTCCGGCACATCGTCGCGGAGTTTCTGGCGTTGTTCGGCGCTCCAGTCCTTAACCAGATCCCAAGCTGCGTCGAGCGAGGCATCGTCATAAAGAATCCCCGCCCACAGGGCCGGCAGCGCCAGCAAGTTCGGCAATGATCCGGAATCGGCGCCGCGCATTTCGAGATAGCGCTTGAGTCGCACCTCCGGAAAAATCGTGCTGATGTGATTCGCCCAGTCGGAAATGGTGGCGCGCACACCCGGCATCGCCGGCAACTTTCCCGCCAGCAGATCGCGGAACGATTGCCCTGAGGCATCGACATAGTCGTCGCCGTGCTTGACGAAATACATCGGCACATCGAGCGCATAGTCGACCCAGCGCTCGAAGCCCATGCCGGGCTCGAAAGCCCAAGGCAGCATGCCGGCGCGCGCATTGTCGGTGTCGCGCCAGATTTCCGAACGGAAAGACAGATAACCGTTGGGCTTGCCCTCGGTGAAGGGCGAATTGGTAAACAAAGCCGTCGCCACCGGCTGCAGCGCGATCGACACGCGCAGCTTCTTGACCATGTCGGCTTCGGACGAAAAGTCGAGATTGGTCTGCACCGTGCAGGTGCGATACATCATGTCGAGGCCGCGCGTGCCGACCTTCGGCATGTAGGCGGTCATGATCTTGTAGCGTCCCTTGGGCATTTTCGGCATCTCGGCGAGAGTCCAGCTCGGTGTCATGCCCATGCCGAGAAAACCGATATGCAACGGCTGCGCCACTTCGCGCACCTGCGCCAGATGCGCCATCAGTTCGCTCGACGTCTGATGCACATTCTCGACTTGCGCGCCGGACAATTCGAACTGACCGCCGGGCTCGAGCGAGATCGCGCCGCCGCCAGTGACATCGAATAGCCCGATGACATTGTCCCCTTCCGTGATGGGCTGCCAGCCGAGCAAATGCTGCATTCCTTCGAGCAGCGCGCGAATGCCGCGGCGTCCCTGGTAGGGCACCGGCCGGTGATCTTCGAGCGTGAAGGCGAACTTCTCGTGCTCGGTGCCAATGCGGAATTGCGATTTCGATCTGGCGCCCTGCGCAATCCAGTGCACGAGATCGTCGCGCCGTTCGATCGGCGTCAGGTCGACTTGATCACGCGCCATGCAGGGTCCCGGAAAAAATCGGCCGCGACCTTATACAAGGCGCGCGGCACAGAGCAATGTGACCGTGGTTATGCAACGGCCTTGCGCTTCTCGGGCGGGAAGCGGCGGTAGAAGGTCTCGCCCTTCTTTGCCATCTCGAGCAGGAGCTTGGACGGCTTGAACCGGTCACCGCAGGTCTTGGCGAATTCGTTGCACATATCGACAAAGGCCTTTGCGCCCATGCCGTCGATGTAGGAAATGGTGCCGCCGGTGAACGGCGCGAAGCCGAAGCCGAGGATCGAGCCGACATCGGCCTCTCGCACGTCGGTGACGACTTCTTCCTCGATGCAGCGGGCGGATTCCAGCGCCTGGATTGCAAGGAGCCGCCGCTCGAGGGCCGCCACATCGATAGTGTCGGGATCGAGTTTCTTCGGCTGCAGGTCGGCCAAGCCCGTCCACAATCGCTTTGGCCCGTTCTGCGGATAGTCGTAAAAGCCTTTGCCGTTCTTGCGGCCGTAACGTCCGCGCTTTTCCACCATCTCTTCAAGCAGCGCCTTTTGCCTTAAGTCGATCATCTGCGGGCCGAGATCGGTTTCGGTCGCTTTCAGGATCTTCCAGGCGAGATCGACGGCGACCTCGTCGTTGAGCGCCAGCGGTCCGACCGGCATGCCGGCCATGCGGCCGACATTCTCGATCATCGCCGCCGGCACGCCTTCGGTCAGCATTAAATGGCCTTCGCGGATATAGGTGCCGACCACCCGCGACGTATAGAAGCCGCGTGAATCGTTGACGACGATCGGGGTCTTGCGGATCGCGCGTACGAAGTCGAGCGCCACGGCGAGCGCGGCATCGCCGGTCTCTTTGCCCATGATGATCTCGACCAGCATCATGCGCTCGACCGGCGAGAAAAAGTGGATGCCGATGAAGCGGGAGCGGTCCTTGAAAGCGGCGGCCAGCGACGTTATCGGCAGAGTCGAGGTGTTAGAGCCGAAGATCGCCTGGTCGCCGATCACGTTCTGCGCGCGCGAAATCGCCTCTTCCTTTATTTTGCGATCCTCGAACACCGCCTCGACGACGAGATCGCAACCCTTCAGCGCGACGTAATCGGCCGTCGGCTTGATGCGTGCGAGCACCGTATCGCGGTCCGCGGTCGTGGCGCGGCCGCGATTGACCTGATCGGTCATCAGCTTTTGCGAATGCGCGTTGCCCTTCTCGGCGGTTTCGGGATCGCGATCGATGAGCACCACTTCGATACCGGCGAGCGCGCTGACATAGGCGATACCGCCGCCCATGAACCCGGCGCCGAGCACGCCGATCTTTTTGATCGGCTTGGCCGGCACGCCAGCCGGCCGGCGCACGCCCTTGTTGAGATCCCCCATCGAGACGAACAGCGAGCGGATCATCGCCGCGGCTTCCGGCGAGCGCAGAATATGGGCAAACCAGCGCGACTCGACGCGCAGCGCCTGATCCATCGGCAGCTGCAAGCCCTCATAGACGACTTGCAAGATGGCGCGCGCGGCGGGGTAATTGTCGTAGGTTTCGCGCCGATAAATGGCGTTCGCCGGCGAGAACACCATCATGCCGGCTTTCGAATAGACCGGTCCGCCCGGCAATTTGAATTTGTCGACGTCCCACGGCGCCTTGGCCGTGCCGCTCGATTTGATCCAATCCTTAGCCGCTTTGATGAGATCACCGGGCGGCACTACGGCGTCGATGAGCTTCATCGCTTTGGCGCGATTGAGCGGCAATTGGTCGCCCTTGAGCAGGAATTGCAGCGCATCGGACGGCGGCAGCATCCGCGAGACGCGTTGCGTGCCGCCGGCGCCCGGAAACAGACCGATCTTGATTTCCGGCAGCCCAAGCCGCGTCCGGTTGCTGTCGGCGGCGACGCGATAATGGCAGGCAAGCGTCAGTTCGAACCCGCCGCCGAGCGCGGTGCCGTTGATCGCCGCGACCCACGGCTTGCCGCAGGTTTCGATGCGGCGGTAGAGCAGCGACCCTTTGCGGCACTCGTCGAACAGCCGCGCACTCGCCGCTTCCTCGCCCTGGGAAGCCGCAAGCTCCGTGAAGGTGCGGCTCAGCGCCTCCAGCATGGTGAGATCGGCGCCGGCGCAGAACGTGTCTTTGCCCGAAGTAATGACGACGCCTTTGACGGCGCCGTCGGTCGCCAGCTCCTCGACGATCGCCGACAGTTCGGCAAACACTGTCCCATCAATGACGTTCATCGTACGCGAAGGCGCATTCCAGGTGATCAGCGCAATGCCGTCAACGTCGATCTCGAACTTGAAGTTGGTGTAGGTCGTCTTGGTGTCAGCCATACGGATCGCCGTTCTTGTGAGTGTAGCGCGCGCCTTTGTCGTCGCGGATCATCCGCAGATCGACGTCCGGATATTCGGCGCGCTCCTGCTTGGAGCGTGTCCCGATTTCGAGATAGACCGCGTCGCGATTGGTTTTGTTGATAAGATGATGCCCGTTCGGAGCGTTGGCCTTAAAGCCCGCGGCATCGCCCGGCTTGAGCACGGTCGCGCCGCCGTCTTCGATCAGCATGACCTCGCCGTCGAGGATAAAGACCAGCTCATCTTCCTTTTCGTGCCAGTGCCGCTGCGCGGACGCCGCGCCGGGCTTCAGCGTCGTCAGGTTCACGCCAAACTGGTCGAGGCCGATTGCGTTGCCCAGCCGCTTGCGTTCGCGACCGACGACGGCGCGGTCGAGCGGCGGCGGGTAGCCGGTGCGGGTGTCGACCGGAAGCTTGGCGATGTCGATCTTCGGCATCGCCTCACACCCGCTCGATGATCGTGGCGGTGCCCATGCCCGCGCCGATGCAGAGCGTGACGAGCCCGGTCGAAAGATTGCGCCGTTCGAGCTCATCGAGCAGCGTGCCGAGGATCATCGCGCCGGTGGCGCCGAGCGGATGCCCCAAGGCGATGGCGCCGCCGTTGACGTTGACCTTGGACGCATCGAGAGCGAACGCCTGCAGGAAGCGCAACACCACTGCAGCGAAGGCTTCGTTCACCTCGAACAGATCGATGTCGCCAAGCTTCATGCCGGCTCTCTTCAATGCCTTTTTGGTGACGTCGATCGGACCGGTCAGCATCAGCGCCGGATCGGAGCCAATATTGGCGAAGGCGCGCACCCGCGCGCGCGGTTTGAGGCCGGCTTTCTGACCGGCTTCCTTGTTGCCGACGAGGACCGCGGCGGCGCCGTCGACGATGCCTGACGAATTACCGGCGTGATGGACGTGATTGACGAATTCGACCTCGGGATGCGCCTGGATGGCGACGGCATCGAAGCCGCCCAGTTCACCCATCTGCACGAACGACGGTTGCAGCGAGGCAAGCGACTGCATGGTCGTGCCCGGACGCATGTGCTCGTCCTTGGCCAAGATGGTCAGGCCGTTGACGTCCTTCACCGTCATCACCGATCGGTTGAAACGACCGTCGTCCCAGGCCGCCGCCGCGCGTTTTTGGCTTTCGACCGCATAGGCGTCGACGTCGTCGCGCGAGAATCCGTATTTGGTCGCGATCAGGTCGGCGGAAATGCCCTGCGGCAGGAAATAATGGGGAACCGCGATCGCGGGATCGACGGCCCAGGCGCCGCCGGCCGCTCCGATGCCGACGCGGCTCATGGATTCGACACCGCCGCCGACCGCCATCTCCTGTTGTCCGGACATGATCTGCGCGGAGGCGAAGTTCACCGCGTCGAGACCGGAGGCGCAGAAGCGATTGATCTGCACGCCGGGGACGCTGTCGCCATAGCCGGCGACAAGCGCCGCGGTACGCGCGATATCGGCCGCAGCTTCGCCGACCGGATCGACGACGCCCATGACGACATCGTCAACCAAACCGGTGTCGAGATTATTGCGGCTTTTGAGGGCGCCGAGCGCCTGACTTGCCAGATTAAGCGCGGTCACTTCGTGCAGCGAGCCGTCGGTCTTGCCGCGGCCGCGGGGCGTGCGCACGTGATCGTAGATGAAGGCGTCGGGCATGAAGTCCTCTCTAAGCCGTCTCGTAAAAGCCGCACTGAGCTGATGAATAGTTAGAACGCCTCGGCCGGCAATGCCATCGTGCTCGCGGCACCCGCCTTTATGCGCGCGAGATGCGTCGTCGCGGCCGGCAACATCCGTTCCATGAAGAAGCGACCGGTCGCGAGCCTCTCCGTCATCCGTTCCGCCGCCCCATTTCCCGTTGCCGTCTTCGCAGCGTCGGCGATCAGGCACCACATATAGCCGAGCGCAACCAGGCCGAAGAGATGCATATAATCAGTCGCCCCGGCGCCGGCATTATCGGGATTACCGAGTGCGTTCTGCAAAAACCACATGGTTGCCTGCTGCAGTTCGCCGAGCGCATGGCCTAGCGGCGCGACATAGGGCGCCATGGCGGTATCCGCGCTACGCTCCTTGATGTAGGCCGTGACCTCGCCGAAGAAAGCCTGCAAGGCGCGGCCGCCATCCTTCGGCAGCTTACGGCCGACGAGGTCCAGCGCCTGAATGCCGTTCGCCCCCTCGTACAGCATGGCAATGCGCGCATCGCGCACGAACTGCTCCATGCCATGCTCGGCGATGTAACCGTGACCGCCGAAGACCTGCTGCGCCATCACGGTATTGGCAAAACCCTGATCGGTGATCACGCCTTTGATGACCGGCGTCATCAGGCCGAGATGATCGTCGGCCGCCTGGCGCTCCTTGGCGTCTTCGGAGCGGTGCGCGATGTCGCTTTTGAGCGCGGTCCATAGAACGAGCGCGCGCCCCGCCTCGTTGAAGGCGCGGATGCTCATTAGCATGCGGCGCACGTCGGGATGCACGATAATCGGATCGGCGGCCTTGTCCGGAAATTTCGCACCGCTCAAGGCGCGTCCGGCGAGGCGTTCCTTGGCGTAAGCGGCGGCGTTCTGATAGGCGACCTCGGACAGCGCCAAGCCTTGCACGCCGACGCCGAGCCGGGCCTCGTTCATCATCGTGAACATTGCCTGCAAGCCGCGGTTCGCTTCGCCCATGAGCCAGCCGGTCGCGCCGTCGTAATTCATCACGCAGGTCGAGTTGCCGTGAATGCCCATCTTCTCTTCGATCGAGCCGCACGACACCGCGTTCTTGGTGCCGAGCGCATCGCCGGCTCCCGGCAGCACTTTGGGAACGATGAACAGTGAGAGTCCCTTGGTGCCGGCCGGCGCGCCCTCAATGCGGGCCAGCACGAGATGAATGATATTCTCGGCAAGGTCGTGCTCGCCGGCGGAAATAAAAATCTTCGTGCCGCTGATCTTGTAGCTGCCGTCGGGTTGCGGCGACGCGCGGGTGCGCACCAGACCGAGATCGGTGCCGCACTGCGGCTCGGTCAGGTTCATCGTGCCGGCCCATTGCCCGGTGACGAGCTTGGGCACGTAGCGCTCCTTCTGCTCCTGCGAAGCGTGGGCGAGTAGCGCCGCGATCGCCCCCTGCGTGAGGCCGGGATACATCGCGAAAGCCATATTCGCCGAACAGAGAAACTCGCTGATGGATTGCGCAAGCGCCATCGGCAGACCCTGGCCGCCGAACTCGGCGGGCGCCGAGAGGCCGATCCAGCCGCCCTCGGTGAACCCTTTATAGGCTTGCTTGAATCCCGTCGGGGTGGCGACGCTGCCGTCCTCGTGGCGGTGGCAGCCCTCCTTGTCGCCGACGCGATTGAGCGGCGCGAGCACGTCCTGACAGAACTTTGCCGCCTCCGCGAGCACCGCTTCGACGAGGTCGGGCGTGGCGTCGGCGAAACCCGGCAGGTTGTTGAAGCGTTCGATATGGAACACGTCGCCCAAGAGAAACATCACGTCGTCGACGGGAGCCTTGTAGGTCGGCATTGACGTCCCTCCCCGCGCCGCGGTCCGCCTGTGGCGGGCACGGTCAAGACCTATAAGGTAGCCGATTCACGACCGCGCGACGACGGCGATTTGGAACCTCCTCCATGCGCCCCGCGAAGGCCTCCGGCGGGCCTCAAACGACCCTCCGGCGCACCCATTAACGGCTTGTTTACCGTAATCCTGAAAAGTCCCTCCTGAGGACAGAAGACCGCGCCCTCCGCGTCGTCTGTTTAACGAGCCCCAGCTCAAGACAGGGCCAATCCTCGTTCCTCCGGAAGTGGTTTGGGCGAGCAATGAAATCGGGCGGTCCGTGGAATCTCAGAGGCCTCCGTCCAGAGACGCGCGAAGCCGCCCGCGAGGCCGCTCGCCGGTCCGGCATGTCGGTCGGGGAATGGCTCAACAGCGTCATTGCGCAGGGCGACGAAGATTATGGCGAGCCGATGCGATCCGCTGAATACGATGACGACGACGATTGGCGTGACGAGCCGCGGCGCGAACCGCGCGGCGAACTTCGCCACCAATACCGCCACGGACCCCGCGACCGCCGCCAGCGGCGGGACCGCGAGCGCGACTATGAACGCGAGACTGTGCTTGAGCGCGACGCCGAGCTTGCCCGCGAGGAATTTGGCGAGGTCCATGCCCGCCTCGATAGACTGACGCAGCAGCTCGAACGCATGGCGCGGGCCGATGCACCGCGGCTGACCGGCTCTCCCGCACGACCGTCCCGCGGGCAATCGCCACCGATCGCGCGGCCGCGGCCCGCCAATGGCCCCCCGGCCCATGGCGGAAAAACCTCGGTCGACGACGCTGTCGCGGAGATCGCCGAACGTCAGCGCGCGCTGTATAGCGAATCCGCCGCACCGCCACCGCCGCCCGCGGCGGCGCTAGCGCCGGAAGCGCCGCCGGCGCCACCAACCTATTCGCGCAGTGCCCCCGAGCCTTCCGAACCGGCCATCGATATCTTCAGCCTGGAGGAGCAACTGCGTTACATCACGACGCGGATCGAATCGATTCGGCCCACCAACGAGCTCGAAAGGGTCATTTCGTCACTTCGGAAAGACCTCACCGAGATCAGGCGGCAGCTTACCGAAGCATTGCCTCGTCATGCCGTGGAATCGCTGGAAATCGAGATTCAGGCGCTGGCAAAACGCCTCGATCATTCTCGCGACTCTGGAGTCGATTTGGGCTTGCTCGGCAGCCTTGAACGCGGACCTGGCGAAGTCCGTGACGCCTTGCGGAGCTTAACGCCCGCCGAGAACCTGGTCGGGTTCGACGATGCGGTAAAATCGCTCGCGCAAAAGGTCGATCTGATCATCGCCAAGGAGGATCCGGCCGCACTGCAGCAGCTTGAGACCGCGATCGGCGCATTGCGCGGCATCGTCTCGCATGTCGCCTCCAACGACACGCTGACCAAAGTAGCGGAGGACGTGCGTTCGCTCGCGGCGAAGGTTGACGAACTCGCCAATAGCGCGGCGAGCGGACATGCCGTTTCGGCGCTCGAAAGCCGCCTCGACACACTCACCAATGCGCTCCACGCCTCGACCGAGGCCGGCCAAGCGGTACCCCACGATTTGGAGAAGCTCCTTTCCGGACTGATCGAAAAGCTCGAATGGGTACAGCTCACGCACACCGACCATGCGGCGCTCGGCCAGCTCGAGGACCGCATCGCCCAATTGATTAAGCGGCTCGACGCCTCCGATGCGCGGCTCGGCAATCTCCAAGCCGTCGAGCGCGGGCTCGCCGATCTGCTTGTGCATCTGGACAAGACGCCGGGCGGCAATGGCACGGCCGAACCGGGGTTGAAGATCAAACTGGGAGCGGACGCGATCGAGCGCGAGGTCGCCGAAATCAAGCGCAGCGAGGCGCGCACCCTGGACTCGCTCGAAGCTGTCCACGGCACCGTCGAGCACGTCGTCGATCGTTTGGCGATGATCGAAAACGACATCCACGAGGTGTCGGCTCGGCCGGCGCCCATGGTTCAAACGCAAGCCACTCAAGCAGCGGCGTTCATTCCCGAACGGGCGCCGGTCGCCACTGGTAGCGCCCCAGCGCCGTCATCCGCCGAGTCTGCCGCACACCCGGCCGGCCCGCCGCGAAAGCCGATCGATCCGAACCTGCCGCCCGATCACCCGCTGGAGCCCGGCTCGGCGGCCGGTTCACGCACGATGCCGTCAGCGGCCGAGCGGATCGCCGCCTCCGAAGCCGCGGTCAGCCTTGCCAAGCCCCCGGTCATTCCCGAGCAGGGCGAAAAGACGAATTTTATCGCAGCCGCACGACGCGCCGCGCAGGCTGCCGCCGCGGCGCCGCCCGATCGCAAAGCGAGAGCCGAAACCGCCGCGATAGGTGCGTCGCCGGCGGGAAGGCCATCGCGTGCGCGCAAGCTGATCGTAGCGACTGCGGCCATACTCATTGTCGTCGGCGGCGTGCGCATCGTACTGCACATGTTCCAGGACAATGGCGCCGAGATCGCGTCATCGCCAACACCCGCGCAGACGGAGCAAGCTGCGCCACCCGCCGTGCTGCCTGACAGCGATCAGCAGAAGACACTGCCGCAAGCGGGCCCGCTCGTCCTCCCCGTCCCCGATGCCGCGCCGGACGCACCGCCAAGCACGACACCCAGCACGCCACAGGGCGCGGCACCCCAAGCCGCTCCAAGCGGAAATACGGGCGCCACACCGCCGCAAAATCCCGGACGGCAATCCGCGTTGCCCAACTCTCCCGACGTTACCGGCTCGCTACCGCAGCGCTTGCCGCCGCAAATGCAGACACCGTCGAGCGCGACACCCGTTCAGGCGCCGACGCCGGCTCTGGTCGTTGAGAAGCTGCCAGCCACGATCGGCGGTCCTGCGCTACGCGCGGCTGCCATGGCCGGAGATGCGGCGGCCGAATTCGAGGTCGCGACGCGCTTCGCCGAGGGCCGCGGCGTTCCGCCGAGCAACGAACAGGCGATGCACTGGCTCGATCGCGCCGCCAAACAAGGACTGGCGCTGGCGCAGTTCCGTCTTGGCGGCTTTTACGAAAAAGGCGTCGGGGTGAAGAAGGACCTTGCGATGGCGCGCGACCTTTATACGGCCGCGGCCGGCAAAGGAAACGGCAAGGCCATGCATAACCTCGCGGTGCTCTATGCCGAGGGCATCAACGGCCCGGCCGATTACCGCACCGCCGCGCATTGGTTCCGCAAGGCCGCCGATTACGGGATTACCGACAGCCAGTATAATCTTGCTATCCTCTACGCCCGCGGCGTCGGCGTGGAGCAGAACTACGCGGAATCGTACAAGTGGTTTGCGCTGGCGGCCAATCAGGCCGATGACGAAGCCACCAAGAAGCGCGACGAAATCGCCGCGCATCTCGATCCGCAATCGCTCGCCGCCGCGCAGACTGCCGTGCAAAAGTGGTCCGCCGAGCCGCAGCCGCAAGACGCCATTATCGTCAAGGCGCCGCCGGGTGGCTGGGATCCACCTGCGCAAGCCGCGAAGGCAAAGCCGCGCCCGGTCGGCGGCGGAAAAGTTGCCGCGCCCGAAGCCAAGCTGAACTAGCTTTTAATTCGCGAGGCAGCGCGCGGCGGGAACGGCGTAGAGCCGCCCCTCACCCAGCATATGCGCGGTAAACGACAGCGCGCCGAACAACGACACGATGGCACGGTCGCGCACGTTGAGCCCGCCCGCATAGGCACCGAAGGCCGGCAGGACGAGCCGCTTGCCGTCGCTCGCAAAGCAGCGCCGGCTCACGGCGCGCCCGCGCCGCGACACCCGCGCCAGCGGATGCAGATGGCCGGCGACTTCGCCGTCGTTCTGTTTTGCCGAAGGCTCATGTCGGAATGTCAGCGCGCCGAGCGCCAACACGCCGGCGAAGCGACCGCCGATGTTCGCCGCGGGATCCGGATCGTGATTGCCGGCGATCCAGAGCCAATCGCGTCCGCGCTGCAGCGCCGTGAGCGCCACGCGGTTGATCTCGGCCATGCGCGACGGGCCGCCGCCGTCATGAAAGCTATCGCCGAGCGCGATCACGAGTTGTGGCGCGTAGCGCTCAACGAGTCGTGCGAACCGGGCCAACGTCGCTGCACTGTCGTAAGGCGGCAACAGCACACCGCGCGCGGCGTATGCCGAACCTTTTTCGAGATGCAGGTCGGCGATGACGAGCAGCTTTTCATCCGGCCAATAAATCGCGCCCGCCGGATCGGCGACGAGCGTGACGCCGGCAAGGGCGAGCGTGTGCTCGTCGGCTCGTCCCCGCGCCAGGGGAGACCCAGTAGCCGGATTCCCGCTGACGCGGGAATGAGCGGGAAACGCGCCTGCTCTCACTGCATGGCCTCCTTCACCAATTCGGCCTCGGTTTCGGCAAGCAGCGCGTCGGCCGCCTCGCCATAGACCGCCTCGCGCCCGATCTCCAGCATGACCGGAACCGCAAGCGGCGAAACATGGTCCAGCGCCTTATGGACGATTCGGCCCTTGATGCGCGAGAGCATTTCGCCGAGCCGGCGCACGTCGAGCAGGCCGGTTGCGGCATCCGCCCGCGCGGCGCGAAGCAGCAGGTGGTCGGGCTGGTGACTGCGCAGCACATCGTAGACGAGATCGGTGGAGATCGTGACTTGCCGGCGCGACTTTTCCTGGCCCGGAAAGCGCCGCTCGATCAGGCCTGCGATGATCGCGCAATTCCGAAAGGTGCGCTTCATCAGCGCCGATTCGGCGAGCCAGGCGTCGAGGTCGTCGCCGAGCATGTCCTCATCGAATAAAGCGGCCAGCGAAAGATCGCCGTTGGCGATACGCGCCGCGACATCGCCGAGGCCCCAGACCGCGAGCGCATATTCATTGGCGACGAAACCCAGCGGCTTTAATCGCGCGCGCTCGAGGCGGCGCGTCAGCAGCATGCCGAGCGTCTGGTGCGCGAGCCGGCCTTCGAACGGATAGCAGACAAGATATTGCTTATTGGCGCGCGGGAAGGTCTCGACCAAAAGCTCGCGGCGGCCCGGCATCTGCGAGCGCCATTGTTGGATTTCCAGCCATTCGCAGACTTGCGTCGGCAATTGCCGCCACGCATGCGGATCGGAAATGATGCCGCGCACGCGATCGGCGAGATAGGTCGAGAGCGGAAATTTTCCGCCCTCGTAGGCCGGCACTTTCGGATCCTCCGACGCCGAGCGCGACACGTAGACTTCGTCCTCGACCAGAGCTTCGTATTGCAGAATCTCCCCCGCGAATACGAAGGTGTCGCCCGGCACCATGGTCTCGACGAAATATTCTTCGACCTGGCCGAGAAGCCGGCCGCCCCGCGGAATGATTTTCGAGGCACGCGAGCGCACCAGCCGCACCTTCAACATATCGGCTTCGACGATGGTGCCGACATTGAGCCGGTAGCGCTGCGCCACATTGGGATGCGTGATGCGCCAGCGGCGGTCCTTGCCCTGGCGAATGCGGGCGAAGCGATCATAGGCCTTGAGCGCATAGCCGCCGGTCGCGACGAAATCGACGACGGCGTCGAAATCCGCGCGGGTCAACGCCGCATAGGGTGCGGCGCTCCTCACCTCGGCATAAAGCTCATCGCTCAAGAACGGCGCGCCGCAAGCGCAGCCGAGGACGTGCTGGGCGAGCACGTCGAGCGCGCCGATGCGCAACGCCGGCGTGTCCTGCGCATTTGCAGCGATAGCATCCAATGCGGCGCGGCATTCCAGCACTTCGAAACGATTTGCCGGGATCAGCACGCCCTTCGATGGCTCGTCCATGCGGTGATTGGCGCGGCCGATACGCTGCAACAGCCGCGATGCGCCTTTCGGCGCGCCGACATTGACCACAAGATCGACATCGCCCCAGTCGACGCCGAGATCGAGCGAGGACGTGCAGACGACGGCGCGCAACCGGCCGCTCGTCATCGCCGCTTCGACCTTGCGCCGCTGCGCCACGTCGAGCGAGCCGTGATGCAGCGCGATGGCAAGATTGTCGTCGTTGATGTCCCAGAGATCGCGAAAGATGCTTTCGGCCTGGCTGCGCGTGTTGACGAACACCAGCGTGGTGCGGTGGGCCTTGATGAGCTGGTAGAGCTCGCCAAGCGCATAACGCGCGGAATGGCCGGCCCACGGCAGCCGCTCGTTGGAGTCGAGCATGGCGACGTTCGGCGCGGCGCCGCCTTCGGCAACGATAAGGTCGGCGAGCGCCTCGTTGTCGCGCTGCGGGACCATGAAACGGCACAGATCGAGGGGCTCGGCGACGGTGGCCGAAAGGCCGATGCTCGTCAGTTGCGGCGCGATGCGGAACAACCGCACCAAGCCGAGCGAGAGCAGATCGCCGCGCTTCGATGTGACCAGCGCATGCAGCTCATCGAGGATGACGCGTCGGAGCGAGCCGAACAAATAGGGCGCGTCGGCGGAGGCCAACAGCAGCGCTACCTGCTCCGGCGTCGTCAGCAGGATATCCGGCGGATCGCGGCGTTGGCGCTGGCGCTTTGAGGTCGGTGTATCGCCGGTCCGCGTCTCGATGCGGATCGGCAGCCGCATTTCGGCAATCGGCGTTTCCAGGTTGCGCGCGATATCGACGGCAAGCGCCTTCAGCGGCGAAATGTAGAGCGTGTGCAGGCCGCCCTCGCGGCGCACGTCACGGCCGATGGAGATGAGCTTCTTCCCTCCCCCGCTTGCGGGAGCGGATGGCGATCTACTCAACTCCAACAAACTCGGCAGAAAACCGGCGAGCGTTTTGCCACCGCCGGTCGGCGCGATCAGCAACACAGAGCGGCCGGCTTGCGCCTTGGTCAAAAGTTCCAATTGGTGCGCGCGCGGCGTCCAGCCGCGGCTGGTGAACCAGCGCGTAAAAAGTTCCGGCAGCGGCGCGCTCTGCAGGCTATCGAGCAATGTCACACCTCAAGTTACCAGCCCTTCCCGCGCTACGCCTGACGGATCGCCACTGCGACGAGGCCTTGGACCGGCTCGCCTTTTTCGGTGCGAACCGCGGCTTCGGCAAGTTTGAGCAACATTAATCCGGCATCCGCGATCGCTTGACGAAGATAAGTGTCGCCGTAGGCATAACGTAGCGTCGGCAACAGCTTTGCGCCCTCGCCGGAATGGGTTTCGACGGTGAAGGCCAACAACCCGTTCGGCGCGAGAATGTGCGCGACGGCGGCAACGATCGGCGCGAGATCGTTGACGTAAACAAAGACATCAGCCGCTAATACGAGGTCATGCCGCGCTCGATCTAACGCTTCCGCGGCAAGAAAATCCCCAAGTTCGGCAGTGACGAGACGATCGTAGAGGCCCTTCGCCATCGCCTGCGCGACCATCGCCGGCGCAAGGTCGACGCCGGCCATCCGGTCGACAAAGGGCCGCAAGGCAGCGCCGCCGAGCCCGGTGCCGCAGCCGAGATCGAGCATGGAACCAAAGCGCATCGGGCGCCCGACGGACCGCATGGCCCAATCGATCGCGTCTAATAAGATCGCCGGGCCGCGATAGGCGAGGCGCTCGGTGAGGGCAGTGTCGTAGCGCGCGGCATATTGGTCGAACAGCCGGCGCACATAGGTTTCCGTCATGGCCGGATTGCTTACCCCGGAGCCGAGGCGAGCGAGCTGCAAACGCGCACCGTGATAATCCTCGGGGTCGGCCTCTCGCGCATGCTCGAACGCGGCGATCGCCCCGGCACCGTCGCCGAGCCGGTCGCGGATGGCGCCAAGCGCAAACCACGCCGTGGCGAAACTAGGCGCAAGCTCGACCGTCTGCGCCATGACATCGGCGGCTGCCGCAAAATCCCCGCGCGCGGCCTGGTCGAGCGCCCATTTGTAGCGCCGGTCGGCGATGAGATCGCCGGAAGAGACGAAGAGTGGGCCGGTATCGGTCATCGCGCGCTCGCGCCCCGGGAGAGAATGATTATTTATGACTCGCGATGCGTCCTGAAGACATCCTAGTGCCAACGCCAGCCGGCGTGTGCTGCAAGCTCGGCGGATTTCATATCGACCCGACACGCCCAGTTGAGCGGGCGCTGATCACGCATGCCCATTCCGACCACGCCCGCGCCGGACATGGGGCGGTGTTGGCGACCCAGGAGACCCTCGATCTCATGCGGCTGCGCTACGGCGAGAATTTTGCCGGCACGGTCCAAGCGATTGCGTATGGCGAGAGCGTGACGCTCGACGGCGCCAAGGTCAGCTTCCATCCGGCCGGCCATATACTCGGCTCGGCGCAGACCGCCGTCGAAGCCAACGGGCTGCGCGTCGTCGCCTCCGGCGACTACAAGAACGTCGCCGATCCGACCTGCGCCCCATTTGAGCTCATCCCATGTGACGTCTTCATCACCGAGGCGACCTTCGCGTTGCCGGTGTTTCGCCACGGCGACCCCGATGCTGAGATTACAAAGCTCCTGCATTCGGTGGCCTTGTTTCCCGAGCGCGCGCATCTCGTCGGCGCCTACTCGCTCGGCAAGGCGCAACGCGTGATCGCGCTGCTTCGCAACGCCGGTTACACCGCGCCGATCTATCTGCACGGCGCGATGGAGAAAATCACCAACTATTACGTCGACCGCGGCATCGCGCTCGGCGAGCTGCGGCTGGTGCGCGGTGCGACCAAGCAAAATCTCGCCGGCACGATCACGCTCTGCCCACCTTCGGCTTTGAACGACCTGTGGACGCGCCGCTTTCCCGATCCGCTCGCTGCATTCGCGTCCGGCTGGATGCGAATGCGCGCGCGGGCGCGCCAGCAGGGCGTCGCGCTGCCGCTTGTGATCTCCGACCACGCCGATTGGGACGGTCTCACCGCGACCGTCACCGCCACCGGCGCCGGCGAAATCTGGGTCACGCACGGCCAAGAGGACGCCCTGGTGCACTGGTGCAAGAACCGCGGATTGAAGGCACGGCCGCTCGATATCGTTGGCTATGGCGAAGAAGATGAGCCCGACAGTGCCCAAAGCGAGACGGAGCAATGAACCGTTTCGCCGAGCTTCTCGACCGCCTCGCTTATGAGCCGGCGCGCAATAACAAGGTGCGCCTGATCACCGATTACTTCCGCGCGACGCCCGATCCCGAGCGCGGCTGGGCGCTCGCCGCGCTCACCGGCGCGCTCAATTTCCCGCATGCCAAAGCCGGGCTTATCCGCAGCCTGATCGCCGAGCGCACCGATCCGGTGCTGTTCGAACTGTCCTACGATTATGTCGGCGATCTCTCCGAGACTGTCGCGCTGATGTGGCCGGCGGTGCACGCTCCCTCCCCGCAAGGGGGAGGGGAAATTTCGCTCACCGCGGTCGTCGAAACGCTCTCCACCCTCGGCAAAGCGCAATTGCCGCAGCAGCTGGCGCGCTGGCTCGATGCGCTCGACGAGACCGGGCGCTGGGCACTGATCAAGCTCGTCACCGGCGGCTTGCGCATCGGCATCTCGGCGCGGCTCGCCAAAGCCGCGGTCGGCGCGCTCGGCGATGAAGACGCCCACGAGATCGAACTGATCTGGCCCGGCCTCGCGCCGCCCTATCGCGAGCTATTCGCCTGGCTTGAGGGCAATAGCGAAAAGCCGGTGAATAGCGATCCGGCGCCATTCCGGCCGCCGATGCTGGCGCATGCGCTCGACGAACCCGATCTTGCAGGCCTCGACCCAGCCGAATTCATGGCCGAATGGAAATGGGACGGTATTCGCGTACAAGCCGTCGCTGCGCGGCAAGAAGATAAAACGATCGCGCGACTTTATTCACGCACCGGCGAGGACATTTCGAAGAGTTTTCCCGATCTCCTCGACGCCTTGCGCCTGCCCGGCGCCATCGACGGCGAGCTGTTGATCATGCGCGATCGCCGGGTGCAGCCGTTCAATGTGCTGCAACAGCGGCTCAATCGCAAAACCGTCACGCCGAAACTCATCGCCGAATTTCCCGCCCATTTGCGCGCCTATGATCTCCTCGCCGACTGCGGCGAGGATTTACGCGAGCGGCCCTTTGCCGAGCGCCGGGCGCGGCTTGAGGATTTTGTCGCCCGGCTCAAGGAAGAACGCGTCGATCTCTCGCCGCTGATCGCCTTCACAACGTGGGACGAACTCACCGCCGCGCGAAAGAATCCGGCGGCGGCCGGCGCCGGTCCCGACGCGGCGGCGGTCGAGGGCGTCATGCTCAAGCGCCGCGATGCGCTCTACCTGCCCGGCCGGCCCAAAGGCCCGTGGTGGAAGTGGAAGCGCGACCCGTTCATCATCGACGCGGTGCTGATGTACGCCCAGCGCGGCCACGGCAAACGCTCGTCGTATTATTCCGATTACACCTTCGGCGTATGGACGAATGGCGAAGATGGGGAAGAACTTGTACCCGTTGGGAAAGCCTATTTCGGCTTCACCGACGAGGAGCTATTGCAGATCGACCGCTTCGTCCGCCGCAATACGGTCGACCGGTTCGGGCCGGTGCGCGAGGTGGTGCATGAACCGGAGCAGGGGCTGGTGCTCGAAGTGGCGTTCGAGGGGCTGCAACGCTCGACGCGTCACAAATCCGGGCTGGCGATGCGATTTCCGCGCATCAATCGGCTGCGCGAGGACAAGCCGCCGGGAGAAGCCGACCGGCTGGAGCGGCTGGAAACCATGATCGGGCGGATCGAACAGGGACAATTGCCGGCGCTCGCAGAAGGGCAGATGCCGTGAAAAGGCGGATGTCGTGAAAAAATCTGCCCCGCGGTCGCCTGCCGCAAAACTCCGGCCCGGCCACTTGCGCGACCTCGACGCGCTGATCGCGCTCGAAGAGACTGTTTTCAATACGGATATTCTGTCGCGGCGGAGCTTTCGCCGCTTTATCGCCGGACGCAGCGCCACGGTGATTGTCGCGGAAGCGGACGGCAAACTCGCGGGCTACGTCCTTGTCCTCTATCCGCCGCGCTCGAAACTCGCTCGGCTTTATTCGATCGCGGTGGCCCCGCATATCGGCCGGCGCGGCGTCGGACCGCTGCTTCTCCAGGCGGCGGAACAGGCCGCAAAGCGCCGCGGCCGGCGGGCTATGCGGCTCGAAGTCCACGAGCACAATAGCCGCGCCATAGCGCGCTACGAAAAATCGGGCTATCTGCTGTTCGGCCGGCATCGCAAGTATTATGACGACCGCCGCGACGCGCTCCGCTTCGAGAAGGCGCTCGGCGCGGAACCTCAGGGACGGCGTTAAGTCCACAGGCTGGCCTGACTCCGATCCGCGAATCGGCTTTCATGGTGGACATCGCGAGCGGCGCAGTCGCCAATCGTTTTGATTCCGGCTATGACGAATCCGTGCTGTACCTGATTTCAAGCGCATGATCGGCCCCGTGTCACATCCTGGTTTCGACTGGAAGGGAACCCGCCCATGACCGGCTGGGTCATCCTTGTCGACCAGCCTCGCGATCTGCCGAACGCCGAGACCCCTCACAAGGTCATCAGCACCAGCGAGTACCTGGCGCGGCCGCGCTTGTTCGACATGGCGCGACCCAAACTCGTCAATCTCGCCCGTTCTTACGCCTACCAGTCGAAGGGCTATTACGCGTCGCTGCTTGCCGAAGCGCGGGGCCATCGGGTGGTGCCGACCGTCGAGACCATGCTGGAACTGCGCGAGCAGAAGCTCTACGAGCACGCGCTGCCGGATCTCGAGAAAGAACTCAACCGTTGCGCCCGGCGGGCCGATTTCGAACCCGACGGCGAATTCAAGCTGTTGGTCTGTTTCGGCATTGCCCGCGACGAGCGCTTCGAATCGTTCGGGCGCCTGCTGTTCGACTGGTTCCGTTGCCCCGCGCTGGAAGTCATCGTCGAGCCGGGCGCATCGCTCTCGATCGACCGCATCCGCCCGCGCAACATCACCCGCCTCGCCAACGGCGAAGGCGAGTTTTTCCGCGAGTCGCTTAACAACCACACCAAGCGTGAGTGGCGCGACCCCAAGGCGCGCTCGGTGGCCAAGTACGACCTCGCCGTGCTGTACGATCCGAACGAGAACGAGAAGACGGCGCCCTCCTCGTCGGCCTCGATCAAGCATTTCATGCGCATCGCCGAGAAAATGTCGGTCGACGTCGAGCCGATCACCAAGCGCCAGCTTGCCGAGCTTGCCGAATTCGACGGTCTGTTCATCCGCGAAACCACATCAATCGACAATCACACCTACCGTTTCGCGCGGCGCGCCTGGCAGGAAGGCATGCCGGTCATCGACGATCCGATCTCGATGATCCGCTGCACCAACAAGGTGTTCCTGATGGAGCTGTTGCAGCAGCATCAGGTGCCGACGCCACCGACCATCATCGTCGGCGAGGATACCGACTTCTCCAAGGTGGTCGATGAGCTGGGCTTGCCGCTCGTCGTGAAGATCCCGGACGGCTCGTTCTCCCGCGGCGTGCACAAGATCGAGTCGCCCAACGAGTTCAAGCGCATTTGCGACGAGCTGTTCGAAGAGACGGATCTGCTCTTGGCGCAAAAATTCCTGCCGACCGATTTCGACTGGCGCGTCGGCGTGCTGGCCGGCGAGCCGCTATTCGTATGCCAGTACCGCATGGCGCGCGGGCATTGGCAGGTGGTGAAATACCGGCCGGATGGCTCCTCGCACGAAGGCGGCTTCCGCGCTTTCGACTTGGATCAGGCGCCGGCGGACGTGATCGACATTGCGGTGCGTGCGGCACGGCCGATCGGCGACGGCTTCTACGGGGTCGACCTCAAGCAGACCGACAAAGGCATCGTCGTCATGGAGGTCAACGACAATCCCAACCTCGAGCACGGCATCGAGGACGTCGTCGGCAAGGACGAAATCTGGATGCGCCTGCTGCGCTGGTTCATCGAGCGGTTTGAGCAGTAGGCGTCATTCCGGGGCCGAGCGAAGCGAGGAGCCCGGAATCCATACCCACGATTCGTGAATATGGATTTCCGGACTTGCCGCTTCGCGGCAATCCGGAATGACGAAGATGGCGCCTAACTCGCCGCCATCTTCGTCACCTGGTCCAGCGGCCAGCGGGCGCGCGGGGCGAAATCGAGCGCGTCGGTGAGGCCGAGCGCCAACCGCTCGGCGCCGGCCCAGGCGATCATGGCGCCGTTATCGGTACACAAAGCGGGCGGCGGCGCCACCAGCTCGGTGCCGATTTCAAAAGCAACACGATGCAGCACCTTGCGGATCGCCTGATTGGCGGCGACGCCGCCGGCGCAAACCAGCGCGGTGGGAACGCCGACTTGAAGGCGGAACATGCGCAAGCCGGTCCGCAGGCGATCTTTGACGACGTCGACGACCGCTTGCTGAAACGACGCACAGAGATCGGCGACGTCCTGGTCGCTTAGCAGCGCGATTTTCTCGGCCTCCAGCCGCAATGCGGTTTTCAAGCCGGACAGCGAAAAATCCGCGTCGCGGCGGCCGGTCATCGGCCGCGGCAGCGCAAAGCGTTCCGGATCGCCGTGCGCCGCTTCCTTCTCGACCAACGGGCCGCCGGGATAGCCGAGACCGAGCAATTTGGCGGTCTTGTCGAAGGCCTCGCCGATCGCGTCATCGACTGTGCCGCCGAGCCGCAGGTAATCGCCGACCCCGCGCACACCGAGAACTTGGGTGTGGCCGCCGGAGGCGAGAAACAGGCAATAGGGAAACTGCACCGCATCGGTCAGCCGCGCCGTGAGCGCATGCGCCTCCAGGTGATTGACGGCGATCAGCGGCTTTTCATGCGCAAGCGCGATCGCCTTCGCCGTCGTCAGCCCGACAATGACGCCGCCGATCAGGCCCGGGCCGGCGGCGGCGGCGACGCCGTCGAGCGCGCCGAAGGAGGCGTGCGCTTCGGTCATCGCCTTGGCGATGATGTGATCGAGCGCCTCGACATGGGCGCGGGCGGCGATTTCGGGCACCACGCCGCCGAATTTGGCGTGCTCGGTGACCTGCGAGAGCACGATATTGGACAGAATCCGCCCCTGCCCGTCATCAGATCGGCTGACCACGGACGCGGCGGTCTCGTCGCAGGTTGTCTCGATGCCGAGGATGATCATCTGTGTATTATACGCCTCCAATGGCACAAACCCCGACCGATACCACCATTTTGCGCATCGGCTCGCGCGGTTCTGCGCTGGCGCTGGTCCAGGCCCGCGAGGTGCAAAGCCGCCTCGCCAAGGCTTGCGGGCTGCCGACCGAGCGGATCGAGATCAAGGTCATCCGCACCACGGGCGACATGATCCAGGACCGGCCGCTGGCCGAAGCCGGCGGCAAGGGCCTTTTCACCAAAGAGATTGAGGAGGCCTTGCTGGCCGGCGCCATCGATCTTGCCGTGCATTCCTCGAAGGACATGCCGACCGTGCTGCCGGCCGGTCTCATATTGTCGGCATTCCTGCCGCGCGAGGATGCGCGTGACGCCTTCATCAGCCGCAAAGCCAAATCCTTGCGTGAGCTGCCGCAAGGCGGGGTCGTCGGCACCGCGTCGCTGCGGCGGCAGGCCTCGGTGAAGCGATTGCGCCCGGACCTCGCCGTCGTGCCGTTGCGCGGCAATGTCGAAACGCGACTGCGCAAAATCGAAGCGGGAGATGCCGACGCGACGGTGCTCGCCGTCGCCGGCTTGAAACGCCTCGGGCTCATGGCAGCGGCAACGATGGTGCTTGATATCGACGAGTTCCTCCCGGCGGTCGGTCAAGGCGCGATCGGCATCGAGACGCGGGTGGACGATGCGCGGACGCGCGCGCTCACCGCCACCGTAAACGATGCCGACACCGCGACCGCGCTTGCCGCCGAGCGCGCCTTCCTTGCCGTCCTCGACGGCTCTTGCCGCACGCCGATCGCCGGCTATGCCCGCGTCCGCGACGGCCAAGTCCACTTTCGCGGCATGATCGCCAAGACCGACGGCAGCGAAGCATTGGACGTTTTGCGCGAAGGGCCCGCCGCCGACGCGGTGGCGCTTGGCGCCGATGCCGGCCGCGAGCTCAAAGATCGCGCCAGCCCCGATTTTTTTGAGCGGGACTGAGCGGTGCGGATCCTGCTCACGCGCCCGCAAGCCGACGCCGAGCGTACCGCCGCGGCGTTGCGCGCGTGCGGCCACGAGGTGATCGTTGCGCCGCTTCTTGATATCGAAATCATGCCCGATGCCGAATTGGGCGGCGGACCTTGGGCGGCAATTCTGGTGACAAGCGCCAACGCCGTGCGCGCCATCGCTGGGCATCGCCGGCGTGACGCGTTGCGCGGCATTCCGGTTTTCACCGTCGGCCGGCACACCGCGCAAGACATGCGTGCGGCCGCCTTTGCCGACGTCACCTCCGCCGACGGTAATGTGACCGACCTCGCGAATCTGGTGGCGGCGCGCATGACGCCCGGATCGCGGCTGCTTTATCTGGCCGGTGAAGAACGCTCGGGCGATCTCGCCGGCACGCTGCGTGCGCGAGATTATGTCGTCGATGCCGCGCTGGTTTATCGCGCCGTCGTCGCGGAGACGCTCCCGCGGCATGCCGCCGATGCCTTGGCGGCAGGGGTCGACGGCGTGTTGCACTTCTCGCGCCGCAGCGCCGAGGCTTATGTGGATGCGGCTCGCAACTCCGGCTTGGCCGCAGCCGCGCTGACGACGCCGTCGCATTTCTGCCTGTCCGCCCGGATCGCGGAGCCCTTGGCGCAAGCCGGCGCCATAAACGTCCGCATCGCGGCGCGGCCCGAGGAGGCCGCCTTGATCGAACTGTGTGGCTGAGTGCGTGTTGTTGAAGATTGCGGTTTCCGCGGTCTTGTGGCCCGGCCGCCATGTTGCCGCTGTCTGCGGCCCGTATTATGCCGTGGCCGGCTGGGCTGGCGTCCATGATTCGGTGATGTTTCGGTGACCGCGTGATCAGCGAACTCGCTTTGAGGACAGCATGACGAGCGAGCCTGAGAGCAAACCGGGCCGGCGGCCGCCGACCATCGAACTGACCGCGACGGAAGTCGATAAGCCGGCGTCGCCGCAGGATTCGCTTCGCGATACCGGCACGAGCAAGCCGGCAGACGAGCGCGCGGCGGGGAGCGCTGCGAACGGCAAAAGCTCAGCGGGAAACTCCGGAAGCCGGGTGAAGTCGCACGCCGCGAGCGTGCTTATCGGGGCGGTGGCGATGGCGGCGATCGTCGCCGGGCTTTGGATCAAAGGCTTGATTCCATCGCCTGAAGCCGGCGTGCCATCCGGCGCATCCGCGCCCGACGCGGCGCCGGCCCCTGTCGCGGCGGCGCCGAAGACCGCAAATACCGACAACATCTCGGCCCGCCTCGACAAAATGGAGCACGCGATCCAGGCACAAGGACCTGAGCCGGCGCTTGGCAACCGGCTGACGGCAGCGGAGGCGCAAACCAAATCGTTGACCGATTCGCTTGCGGCGCTGAGCCGCCGGGTCGACGACGTGGCCGCAGCCAGCCAAACCGCGGTCAAGGCGGCGGATACGGCTCAAGCCACCGCCGATGCGGCGAAAAGTGCAAGCCAGGCCGCGAGCCAGACAGCAAGCCAAGCAAGCGTCCAACGCAGCGACGTCGATGATTTGGCAAACCGGATTGGCACGCTGGAAAGCACAGTGAAGACCCTGTCCGACGTCACGCGCCCTGAATCCGGCGCGGACGACAAGGCGCGTTTGACCATCGCCACCGAGGCGCTGCGTGCAGCGGTCGAACGCGGCGCGCCCTATCAGGCCGAGCTTACGGCCGTACAGTCGCTCGGCGTCGATCAAAATGCCACCGCGCCGCTCGATCCCTATGCCGCAAGCGGCATCCCAAGCGCCACGGCGCTGGCGCATGAGCTTACAGCGCTGACGCCGGCGCTGGATCGCGCGGCCGAAACGACGCCCGGCGACACCACCTTCCTTGGGCGGATCGAGGCCAATGCACAAAAGCTCGTCCGCATCACGCCGGTCGACGCGCCTGTGGGCAACGATCCGTCGGCCGTCATCGCCCGGATCGATATAGACGCCGCGCGCGGCGATATTGCCGCCGCGCTTGACGACATCGCCGCGCTGCCGGATTCCGCAAAGCCACTCGCCGCTGATTGGATCAAGAAAGCGCAAGCGCGCAATGCGGCCATCGCGGCCGCCCGGCAGATCGCCGCCGATGCGCTGGCGGCGCTGAGCAAGCCGGCCGCGCAATGATCCGCATCGTTTCATTTCTCATTGTGGTCGGCGCTCTCGCGCTCGGCGTCGCATGGCTCGCCGACCGGCCCGGCGACGTGCTCGTCACGTGGCAAGGCCTGCGCATCGAGACGTCATTGATGGTGCTCGGCGGGGCGGTGCTGATCGCGATGGCCGTCATCGCGCTCATTTGGAGCGTGCTGCGCGCCATCGTGCGCTCGCCGCTGATGCTGAAGCGGCGCTTGCACCGCCGCCGCGGCGAGCGCGCCTACGAGGCGATCTCGCGCGGCCTCGTCGCGATTGGCGCTGGCGATCTTGCCGCCGCGCGCAAGCATACCGCCGACGCCAAGCGCCTGGCGCCGGCCGAACCGCTCGCGCTGCTGTTGAGCGCACAGGCGGCGCAGCTTGGCGGCGACCGCGGCGCGGCCGACAACGTCTTCCGCGACATGGCGGGCCGCGCCGACACTAAGGCGCTTGGCCTGCGCGGCCTCTTTATCGAGGCGCAACGGCGCGGCGATCACGCCGGCGCCCACGCTTTCGCCGACGAAGCGGCGCGCGACAACCCGTCGCTTGGCTGGGCGGGCAAGGCGGTGCTCGAATTCCGCTGCCGTAGCGGCAATTGGGCCGGCGCGCTCGCGCTTCTTGAAGGCCAAAAGCCCGCCCTCGACAAGGAAACGTATCGCCGTCAACGCGCGGTGTTGCTCACGGCCCGGGCGCTCGCCATCGAGGATACGGACCGTGACAGTGCGAAGGCTTACGCGCTCGAAGCGGTCAAGCTTGCGCCGACATTGGTGCCGGCGGCGGCGCTAGCCGGCCGCGTGCTGGCCGAGGGCGGGGAGCTACGCAAGGCATCGCGCGTGGTCAATAAAGCTTGGCAGGCGCAACCGCATCCCGATCTCGCCGACGTCCTCGCCAATCTTCGTTTTGGCGATGCGGCACGCGACCGCCTCAAACGGATCGAAGCGCTGGCGAAGAAAGTGCCCGGCCATATCGAAGGCGCGTTGGCGATGGCGCGCGCCGCGCTCGATGCGCGGGAATTCGCCAAGGCGCGCGCCGCGCTTGCACCCTATCTTGTCGCACCGACGAAGCGCATCGCGCTTCTGATGGCCGAGCTGGAGCGTGCCGAGCACAACGACGAAGGACGCGCCCGCGAGTGGATCGCGCGGGCGCTCAACGCCGCTTCGGATCCAACCTGGACCACCGAGGGCCACACGTCGCACCGGTGGCTGCCGGTTTCGCCGGGCGGCCGGATCGACGCCTTCGAATGGCGCGTGCCGTTGACGGGAATAGTGAGTGCGGCGCCGGTGATCGAGGCAGCGCAGCCTGCCGCAGCGCCAATTGAGATTGCGCCGCAGTCGAAAGATCAAAACGCAGAGGTGGCGCCCGCCGTAACAGAGACGCTGCCGTCGCGCCGGCGCGGCGAGCAGTCACAATCCAAACCGGCACCGGTTATCCCGCTTGTCCACGCCCCCGACGACCCGGGCCCCGAAGCGCTCGAGGAAAGCGAAGAGCCGGTCGAGCCGGAGAGCGGCTGGCGCAAGATTCTTGGGTAAGGATTTCTCGGATAAGGCGCTCGCCGCTTGCCCCAGGCTTGTCATCTCTGAAGTCTTATGCATTATAGAGAACATGAACTATAATGCATAAGGCGATCCCCCGACCGTGCCGAGCGCAAAGCCAAAAGCCCGTCAAAAACCCGCCTCTGCGTTATTGAACGCTAGCGCCTCCGTCGCAACATTCCTCGCCGCGATCGGGCGCGAAGTGCGCCGCAATCGCGCCAAGCGCGGCATGACGCGGAGGCAATTGGCGCAAGCCTCGGAAACCTCCGAACGATATTTGGCGCAAATCGAAAGCGGGGCCGGCAATCCATCGGCGAGCGTGCTGCGCGCCATTGCGCAGGCGCTCGATCTTCCGGCTTCGGCCTTGCTGCCCGAGGCCGGCGCGCGCACGGCGGCGCTGGGCGGCATCCTCGATCTGCTGGCGCAAGTGCCGGAAGGCGAATTGCCGGAGCTGACCAAGCTGATCGAAGCGCGGGTCGCGCTTCCCGGCAGCGCCGATCGCGCCCGGCGCGTTGCGCTGGTCGGGCTGCGCGGCGCCGGCAAGTCGACGCTCGGGCGGATGCTCGCGCAACATCTCGGCTGGCCCTTCATCGAGCTCGATCGCGTCGTCGAGGAGGATTACGGCGCCAGCATTCCCGACCTGATCGAGATGGCCGGCACCGCTACGTTCCGCCGCCAGGAGCGCAGCGCGCTCGATCGTATCGTCACCGCGCATCAGGCCGCGATCATCACCACCGCCGGCGGCATCGTCTCGAATCCCGAGACCTACGCGCTGCTGCTGCGCCGCGCCCACACCATTTGGATCCAAGCGCGGCCCGAAGATCATATGAGCCGCGTGATGGCGCAGGGCGATTTCCGGCCGATGGCGCAAAACCGCGAGGCCGGTTCTCAAACAGCGATGGCCGATCTGGTGGCGATCCTCGAGGCGCGCCGCGCCGACTATGCCCGCGCCGAGGCCGAACTCGACACCGCGGGCGACGCCGTGGAGCAAAGCTTTGCCAAGCTGTTGCGCATCGTCACGCCCTGGCTCGACGCTGCGTCTCCTTCTCCCCGCTTGCGGGGAGAAGGTCGGGATGAGGGGGCCTCTCCGCCGGGCTCAGAATCGCGGCAACGCCCCCTCACCCGCCGCGCTTCGCGCGACGACTTCTCCCCGCGCGCGGGGAGAGGTGAAACAGAGCGATCATGACGCTTTCCGATTCCGGCTTTCTCGATCTTGCGCCGCTGCGGCTCGAATATCGCATGATCGGACCGCCCCCCGATGCGGCGCCCACCATCGTCATGCTGCACGAAGGCTTGGGTTCGGTTGGCCTATGGGGATCGTTTCCGGACGAACTCGCCAAGGCGACCGGCGCGGGCGTCTTTGTTTATTCGCGGGCGGGCTATGGCAAATCGAGCGGCGGAAAACTGCCGCGCTCGACTTCGTTTTTGAATGAGGAGGCGCGCGAAGTATTGCCGCGCGTGCTCGCGGAGATCGGATTCCAGCGCGGCTTGTTGCTCGGTCACAGCGACGGCGCCTCGATCGCCACCATCTATGCCGGCGGCGTGCAGGATCACCGCGTGCGCGGCCTGGTGCTGATCGCGCCGCATTTTTTCACCGAGGAGATCGGGCTCGCCGAGATCCGCCGCGCCCGCAAATCGTTCGAAGCGGGCGGGCTTCGCGAAAAACTCGAGCGCTGGCACACCGATGTCGATGTCGCCTTCCGCTCCTGGAACGAGCCCTGGCTCGATCCGGCCTTTCAGAAATGGGATATAACGGAAGCGCTCGGCTATATCCGCGTGCCGATCCTGATCGTGCAGGGCACGGACGATCAATACGGCACGCTCAAGCAGATCGAGACGGCGCAACAGGAATGTTCCTGTCCGGTCGAGACGGCGATCCTGCCCGGCATTCGTCATGTCCCGCAGCGCGAGGCGCCCGAGCTGACGCTCATGACCGTCGCCGACTTCATCAACCGGCTCTTGCACCACCACCACGAGGGCGAAAAGCGGGGCGATTCAGGGTTGCCGCGTCATGAATTATAATGCATATTACCGCGGCTCGCGCAGGCATTATAATACATAAGCGGGAAGAGACGGTTGAGGCACTGAAATGGGCGACACAGATCATGCCAAAGAGCGCAGTTTGGCGAAGGGCCGGACGCGGATCGATTTTCAGACCGAGCCGGCGCGCTATCATCATTGGAAACTTACTGTCGACGGCGATGTGGCGACGCTGACGATGGACGTCGACGAGAAGGCAGGTCTGTTCGAAGGCTACGATCTCAAACTGAATTCCTATGACCTCGGCGTCGACATCGAGCTTGCCGACGCCATCGACCGGCTGCGTTTCGAGCATCCGCAAGTCCGCGTCGTCGTGCTGCGTTCGGCGAAGCCGCGGGTGTTCTCCGCCGGCGCCAATATCCGCATGCTGGCCGGCGCGACGCATGCACATAAGGTCAACTTCTGCAAGTTCACCAACGAGACCCGCAACGGCATTGAGGATTTGAGCGAGCATTCCGGGCTCAAATCAATCAGCGCCATCAACGGCACCGCGGCCGGCGGCGGCTACGAGTTGGCGTTGGCGACCGATTACATCATGCTGGTCGACGACGGCTCGGCAGCGGTCTCGCTGCCGGAATTGCCGCTGCTTGCGGTACTGCCCGGCACCGGCGGCCTCACCCGTGTTTCCGACAAGCGCAAAGTGCGCCGCGACCACGCCGACGTGTTCTGCACCACCGAGGAAGGCGTCAAAGGCAAGCGCGCAGTCGAATGGCGGCTGGTCGATGACGTGGTGGCCGGATCGAAGTTCGACGAAACGATTATCGCCCGCGCCAAGGAGTTCGCGGCGAAATCAGGCCGCACCGGCGCAGCCCCGGGTATCAAGCTGACACCGCTGACGCGCAGCTTTACCGCCGATGGCGTCGAATATGGCGCGGTTTCGGTCGAGTTCCAGCGCGCGGAGCGGATCGCGACCATGACGCTGCGTGGGCCTACCGTGCCGCCGCCCGCTTCGGCCGACGCCATGCGGGCGCTCGGCGCAAATTTCTGGCCGCTCCAGCTCGCGCGCGAACTCGACGATGCTATTTTGAATATCCGGCTCAATGAGCTCGACGTCGCGGCGATCGTATTCAAATCCTCCGGCGATCCGGAGCAGGTGCTCGCCTATGATCGCTTCCTCGACACCAACAAGACGCATTGGCTGACGCGCGAGATCAGGCTGTTGTGGAAGCGCGTGCTCAAGCGCGTCGATCTCACATCGCGTTCGCTGGTGACGCTGATCGAACCGGGTTCCTGCTTTGCCGGCACGCTTGCCGAATTACCGTTTGCCAGCGACCGCGCCTACATGCTGACCCCGTCCCTTCCCTCCCCCGCAAGCGGGGGAGTGTTAGGGAGGGGGCGCGACGGCGACAACAAGCCGCCGGCGGCGATCGCGCTCGCCGATGTCAATTTCGGCGCCTATCCGATGTCGACCGGGCTCAGCCGGCTCGAATGCCGGTTCTTGGCCGATCCCGCCGATGTCGACGCCGCGAAGGCCGAGCGCGGAAAAATGCTCGACGCCGAGACCGCGCAAAAGCTCGGCCTTATCACCTTTGCCCTCGACGACATCGATTGGGACGACGAGGTGCGCATGTTTCTCGAAGAGCGCGCGAGCTTCTCGCCCGACGGTCTTACCGGGCTCGAGGCCAATCTGCGCTTCGCCGGACCGGAGACGATGGAATCGAAAATCTTCGCACGGCTGACCGCGTGGCAGAACTGGATTTTCCAGCGCCCCAACGCCATCGGCGAGGAAGGTGCGCTTAAGCGTTACGGCACCGGCCAGAAACCGGTCTTCGATACGCGCAGGGTCTAACGGGAGTTCGCCATGAATATCGAAAACGTCGATTACACGACCAAGATCCCGAACAACGTCAATCTCGCCGAAGACCGGCAGGTGCTGCGCGCGCTCGAAAGCTGGCATCCAGGCTACATCGACTGGTGGATGGATATGGGGCCCGAAGGCTTCCAGGACGCCGAGGTCTATCTGCGCACCGCGATATCGGTCGATCCGAAGGGCTGGGCCAAGTTCGATTATGTGAAAATGCCCGAATACCGCTGGGGCATTTTGCTCGCCCCGCGGGAGGAAAACCGCAAAATCCCGTTCGGCCGCCACTACGGCGAGCCAGTCTGGCAGGATATTCCGGGCGAATACCGCGCCATGCTGCGCCGCTTGGTCGTCATTCAGGGCGACACCGAACCGGCCTCGGTCGAGCAGCAGCGCTATCTCGGCAAGACCGCGCCGTCGCTCTACGACATGCGCAACGTGTTCCAGGTCAATGTCGAGGAAGGCCGTCACCTCTGGGCGATGGTCTATATCCTGCAGAAATATTTCGGCCGCGACGGCCGCGAGGAAGCAGCCGAGCTGTTGCAGCGCCGCTCCGGCGACGCCGACAAGCCGCGCATGCTCGGCGCCTTCAACGAGGCGACGCCGGACTGGCTGTCGTTCCACATGTTCACCTTCTTCACCGACCGCGACGGCAAGATGCAGCTCGAAAGCCTGGCGCAATCCGGCTTCGACCCGCTGTCACGCACTTGCCGCTTCATGCTGACCGAGGAAGCGCATCACATGTTCGTCGGCGAAACCGGCGTCGGCCGCACCATCCAGCGCACCTGCGAAGCGATGAAGGCGGCCGGCATCGAGGACCCGAACGAGATCGCCAAGGTGCGGGCGCTTGGCGTGATCGACCTGCCGACGATTCAGAAGAAGCTCAATCTGCATTATACGCTGTCGCTCGACCTGTTCGGCTCGGAAGTCTCGACCAATGCGGCGAATACGTTCACCGCAGGGGTCAAAGGCCGCTTCCAGGAGACCAAGATCGACGACGATCACCGGCTCGAAAGCTCGACCTATCCGGTCCTCAAGCTCGTCGACGGCGAGATCAAGCGCGTCGAGGAGCCGGCGCTGACCGCGATCAATATGCGGCTGCGCGACGATTACACCGCGGACTGCCAGCGCGGGCTCGACCGCTGGAACAAGATCATCGACAAGACCGGCGTGGTCTTCAAACTCGAACTGCCGCATGTCGGCTTCCACCGCCAGATCGGCGAGTTCAAGGACGTCAAAGTCTCGCCGGTCGGCAAGCTGCTCGACGAATCGGCCTGGGATCGCGAGAAGAGCCTGTGGCTGCCGTCGAAGGACGACGGCGATTTCATCGCCAGCCTGATGCAGCAGGTTCTCGAACCCGGTCAATTTGCGAGCTGGATCGCCCCGCCGCGCCTCGGTATCGACAACAAGCCCGGCGATTTCGAATACGTGAAGATCGCGGCGTGATCGTCATCCCTTCAGGAACGCCAGCAGGTCGGCATTGATCGTGGCCGCTTCCGTGGTGGGCATGCCGTGCGGGAAGTTCTTGTAGGTCTTCAGCGTGCCGTTCTTCAGCAGCTTTGCCGACAGCGGTCCGGCATCGGCGTAGGGAACGATCTGATCGTCTTCACTATGCATCACCAGCACCGGCACTGTGATCTTCTTGAGGTCGTCGGTGAAATCGGTCTGTGAGAAAGCGACGATGCCGTCGTAATGCGCCTTGGCGCCGCCCATCATGCCTTGACGCCACCAGTTCGCGATGACGGCTTCCGAGGCTTTTGCGCCCGGCCGGTTGTAGCCATAGAAGGGACCTTCAGGAAGGTCTCGATAGAATTTCGAGCGACTGGCCGCGAGTTGCGCCTGAAGTCCGTCAAATACTTCTTTGGGAAGGCCACCTGGATTGGCCGCGGTCTTCACCATCAGCGGCGGCACCGCGCTGATCAAAGCCGCCTTAGCCACCCGGCTCTCGCCGTGCCGTCCAAGATAGTGCGCCACCTCGCCGCCGCCGGTGGAATGGCCGACGTGAATGGCGTTCTTCAGATCGAGATGAGCCGTCAAAGCCGCTAGGTCGTCTGCGTAGTGATCCATGTCATGGCCATCGCCCGTCTGGGTCGATCGGCCGTGGCCGCGGCGGTCATGCGCTATGACGCGATAGCCGTGATTGAGAAAGAACAGCATCTGCGCGTCCCAGTCATCGGCCGACAGCGGCCAACCATGGCTGAACACGATGGGCTGACCTTTGCCCCAGTCCTTGTAGTAGATCTCAACGCCGTCTTTTGTTGTGATGTACATGACGATGTGCCTTTCCGCGTGCCACTTCCCGTCGATTGTATTGCTTCTGACGAAGAGGGGATGACGGACTTAAGTTTATTTCGTGTCCACCAGCGGCCCCTTGCGCAGCCGCGTCAGATCGAAGCGATCGACTTCACGGAGAAATTCCACGAAAGCTGCTGCGCCTTGTTCGAGCGCCGCTTCGCCTTTTTCCGCCGTCGCCAGCGTCGCGTTCCCGACCGCGCCGGTCGGATTGAGATCCTGCGTCATCCAGGCAAAACCGGCCGGCCGGTAGGCGCCGAGCCATTTGAACTCGCGCGCCATGGCGATTGTCTCGGGCGCCGCATTGGGCGCCTTCTCCATGCGCACCGTATCCGGCATGGCCGCGAGCATGAGCGAGGTCTCGATGTCGCCGCCGTGGATGCCGTGCTTTCTCTCCTCAGCCGTGAACGTGCTATCCGGATAGCCGAAGCGATGCCAGCCGACGGTGACGGCGAGCATGCCGAGCCGCGCGCGCAGATCGCGCGCTACCAATTCCATCGCCGCGACATTGCCGCCGTGACTGGTGACGAGAACGAGCTTACGCAGACCCGCCCGCGCCAGGCTCTCACCGATCTCGGTCCAAGCCGCAATCGCGGTTGTCGCCGAAAACGTCAGCGTCCCGGGATAGGACAGATGCTCGGCCGAGACGCCGATACGCTGCACCGGCAAGAACGTGACCGGCAGATCGCCGGGCAATGCCGCGCGGACCCGCTGCAAATAGGCCTCGGCGATAAAGCTATCGACGCCGAGCGGCAGATGCGGCCCGTGCTGCTCGACCGCGGCGAGCGGCAGTACGGCGATCCAGCGCGCGGTCTCGGCGCCAGCCCCGGCAATCTCCTGCCAGGTCATTTCCATCCAGTCGCGTTTGGGCAGCGCCATCATGCTTCACTCGCCAATTCGTCCCCGCCCTCCTATTGTCGCGTCGCCAAGCGAAAGGAGCAACCGATGCCGCTGGCGAGAATTTTCGGGATCGCGCTGGCCGGACTTGCGGCATCGGCGACAGCGTCGTCCGCCCAATCTGTCGACAAGGTTGCGCTCGACAAGGTCGCGTTCGGCACCAATTGGGTGGCGGAGGCCGAGCATGGCGGCTTCTACCAGGCGCTGGCCGACGGCACCTATCGCAAATACGGCCTCGACGTGACCATCGTGCCAGGCGGGCCGAACGCAAATAACCGCATCCTGCTGCCGGTCGGCAAGATCGACTTCTTCCTCAGCGCCAATAATCTGGAAGGCTTCGATGCCGTCAGCCAAAACATACCGACGATCGAAGTCGCGGCTTTTTTTCAGAAGGACCCGCAAGTCCTGATTGCGCATCCCGATCAGGGCGTCGACAAATTCGAGGATTTGAAGAACCTGACGCTGTTCATCTCGCAGGAAGGCGTGGCGACTTATTATCAATGGCTGAAAGCCGATTACGGGTTCAAGGATTCCCAGGTCAAGCCCTACACCTTCAATCCGCAGCCGTTCCTCGCCGACAAGAAAAGCGCGATGCAGGGCTATGTGACGTCGGAGCCCTTTGCCATCGAGAAGGCGGCAAAGTTCACGCCGAAAGTCTTTCTGCTCGCCGACCAGGGCCTTGGCGGCTATTCGACGCTGATCGAGACCCGCCGCGACCTGGCCGATAAGAAGCCCGATCTGGTGCAGCGCTTTGTCGATGCTTCGATTATCGGCTGGTACAACTACATCTACCACGACAACAGCGCGGCCAATGCGCTGATCAAAAAGCAGAACCCGGAAATGACCGACGATCTCTTGGCCTATTCGGTGAACGCTATGAAGCAATACGGCATCGTCGATTCCGGCGACGCTTTGACGCTCGGTGTCGGCGCCATGACCGACGCGCGCATGAAGGCTTTCTTCGACGAGATGGTGCGCGCCGGCGTCGTCAAATCAGCACTCGATTACCGCAAAGGCTACACGCTGCAATTCGTCGACAAGAAAGTCGGGCTCGATTTGCGGCCGAAGTGATTGCTGTCATCATCCGCCAGTGGGTCCGGCCCGAAGTGGCCGGCCCGATGACGAGCTCCGGCGGATGATCCAGTATCCAATGGTGTTTGTGACGATCTGCAGCGGCTAGGATTAGTGGATGCCCCGCCGTCGCGAGGCATGACAATGATGAACAAGGCGACTGTGACACCTTCCAATCATCCCCTGGTCGCGCTGCGCGGCGTCGGGAAGACGTTTCCCAACGGCACGCTGGCGCTGGCGGGGTTAAATCTCGACGTCCGTGCGGGCGAGTTCGTGTCGCTTCTTGGTCCGTCCGGTTGCGGAAAATCCACCGCGCTGCGGATTATCGCTGGACTGAGTGAGCCGAGCGAAGGCGCGGTCGAATGGCCGTCTTCGCCAACACAGCCCGAGACCGAAAGCCGGATCGGCTTCGTGTTCCAGGAGCCGACGCTGATGCCGTGGGCCTCGGTGTTCAACAATGTGCTGCTGCCGCTCAAGCTCAAAGGCGTCCTCGCCGAAAAAGCGCGCGCACGCGTCATGGCGGCACTCGATCGCGTAGGGCTAAGGGAATTTGGCCGCTCCTATCCGCGCGAATTGTCGGGCGGCATGCGGATGCGCGTCTCGATCGCGCGCGCGCTCGTCACCGAGCCGCAGCTTCTTTTGATGGATGAGCCGTTCGCCGCGCTCGACGAGATCACGCGCTTTAAGCTCAACAACGATCTGCTCCAGCTGTGGCAGGCGCTGCGCACGACGATCGTTTTCGTCACCCATTCGGTGTTCGAGTCGGTCTATCTGTCCGGGCGCGTCGTCGTCATGGCGGCGCGTCCGGGACGCGTCTTCACCGAACTTGCGATCGACGCGCCCTACCCGCGCGACCGGAATTTCCGTACCTCGGCCGAGTATGCTGCATTGTGCCGCCGCGCCTCGGAGGCGCTGGCGCAAGCGATGGCGGCAGGAGGCGAGTCATGACGGATTCTTCATCCGCTCATTCCCGTGAAAGCGGGAATCCAGCGGGAGCGCGTCAATCTGGGTCCCCGCTTTCGCGGGGACGAGCGGAGAGACACTACCGTGACCGCGTGCTGCGCATCGCGCTGCCCATAATCGTGCTCGCGCTCGGCCTTGCGCTTTGGGAGGCGCTGGTGCGGATCGAGAATATTCCGCCCTATGTGCTGCCCGGCCCCGGCCTGATTCTGCAGACGCTGGTGAACGATTGGGCTTTACTGTTCCAATCGCTTCTCGTCACCTTGGCAACCACCATCGAGGGCTTTTTGCTTGCCGCGGTCGGCGGCGTGGGCTTGGCCGTCTTGTTCAACCAGTCGCGGCTGGTCGAGTATTCGCTCTATCCCTACGCCGTGATCCTGCAAGTGACGCCAATCGTCGCCGTCGCGCCGCTGTTGCTGATCTATCTGCCGCAGCCGCTCGCGGTGCTGGCCTGCGCCTGGATCGTCGCGTTCTTTCCGGTGCTGGCGAACACGACGCTTGGGCTCAATTCGGTCGACCGCAATCTCGCGGACCTGTTTGCCCTCTACGGCGCTTCGCGTGGCCAAGTGCTATGGAACCTCAAGCTGCCCGCGGCGCTGCCCTATATCCTGGGTGGCTTGCGCATCGCCGGCGGGCTGTCGTTGATCGGCGCGGTGGTCGCCGAGATCGCCGCCGGCTCGGCGGGCGCGGGCTCTGGGCTCGCCTACCGCATTGCCGAATCCGGCTACCGCCTCAACATTCCGCGCATGTTCGCGGCGCTGCTACTGCTGTCGGTCGCGGGCATCGTGATCTTTTATCTGCTGTCGCTGGTCAATTATCTGGCGCTGCGCCGCTGGCACGAAAGCGCGCTGGAGACGGAGCGATGATGCCGGGGCGTGATTGATCTCTATGGACGTCACCCCGGTCTGAACGCCTCGGCCGCCACCAAGTCCCGATAGACCTGCGGCAGTAACCGCGCGAGCCGCGCACTCCACGCTCGCTGCCCAGGGTCTTTGGCGATCAAGTCCTGGCGGATCTCGATCGCGACGTGATGCAGGCCACGCCGCTCACCGTGCACCGGAATGGTGTAATCCGATGCGTCGGTTACGCTGTAGGGCTCGTTGTCGCCGACCACGAGTCCTTTTTCGCATTTCAGCAGCGCCATGAGGAGATGCGCAAAACGCGGATCGCGATTGTAGAGCACGCCGGTATGCCAGGACCGCGCGACACCCTTGAAGACGGGCGTGAAGCTATGCATCGCGATCAATGCAGCCGGCCGCCCGGCTTGGCGCCGGCGATCGAACTCCGTTTCGATTCGATCGTGGTAGGGCCGGAAAATCTCGCGCACGCGCGCGGCCTTGCGGCTTTCGCTCAGACCGATGTTTCCCGGCACGGGGGTTAGCTCGCTGATCTCCGGAATCGATGCCTCGGAGCCCGGCACGCGGTTGCAGTCGATGATCAGGCGCGAGTAGTTCTGCTGCACCAGAGTGGCATCGAGCCCGTCCGCCAGCAGGCGGCAGACTGCAGCGATGCCGATATCCCAGGCGATGTGGCGCTCGTATTCGGCTTGTGGAACACCGAGCCGGCCAAGGGCGCGGGGTACGGAATTGCCCGCGTGATCGGCGACAATCAGAAGCGGCGACCGGCCGTGTTCGTTGTAAACCGTGACCGGCGCCGGCTCATCGGCCGCCAACAAGCTATCGGGCATCTCGTTCACCAGCGCTCACGCTCCTAGAAACGAAGACGACAGAACAGAGAGCTGTGTTGGCGCGGAAAATGCATTCCCCTGCAAAGCACGTGGATCGATTCCGGAAGCAAGGAACTTTCTCGCCGTCTTAATTCTTAGGACAATGTTCTTAGGACACACGCGCCAAGTCTCCGGTTGCGCAGGACGAAGAGTTTTCGATGAAGATTCACGCTGGCTACGAGATTTCCTATGACTGTCCGCAGCCGACGCCGATGATCCTGACGCTGAGCGCCCATCCGTCACGCTTTTCCGATCTGGTCACCCTGGATCGCATGCGATTCGATCCGCCGCTCCTCGCCAACACGTACCACGACAGCTTCGGCAATTTCTGCCACGTCATCCATGCCCCCGCGGGGCGGCTGACACTATCCACGGACTTTCTGATACGAGACAGCGGCGAGCCGGACGCGACGGCGCCGCAGGCGGAACAGCATGCACTGGAAGACCTGCCGGTTGAGGTCCTGATCTATCTGCTCGGGAGCCGCTACTGCGAAACAGATCGTTTGTCGAATATAGCATGGTCCCTTTTTGGGCAGGTTCGGAAGGGCTGGCCGCTAGTGAAGGCCATCTGCGATTATGTCCACGATCGCATCACCTTTGGCTATGCTCACGCCAGTCCGACCAAGACGGCATTCGACGCCTATACCGAGAAGCAGGGCGTGTGCCGCGACTTCGCGCATCTCGCGGTCACGCTGTGCCGCTGCATGAACGTGCCGGCGCGTTATTGCACCGGCTATCTCGGTGACATCGGGGTGCCGCCTGACGATTCACCGATGGACTTCAGCGCTTGGTTCGAAGCCTATCTTGGCGGCCGCTGGTACACGTTCGACGCCCGTCACAACGTGCCGCGCATCGGCCGCATCTTGATGGCGCGCGGGCGCGACGCCACCGACGTCGCGATCGTGACCTCGTTCGGCCCGTGCACGCTCGCAGGCTTCAAGGTGATCACCGACGAGGTTACGTCGGACGTTCCGGCAAGTCCTGTGTCCCGGCCCTAAGCGCTCATCACTCACGATCGCGGCAATGCCATCTCCAGCACCCGCGCGACATGCATCGCCTCGCGTCCGGCGCCGTCGTGGATTTGATGCCGGCAGGATGTGCCGTCGGCGACGATGATGGCGCCGTCGGGCGCCTTGCGCACGGCGGGCAGCAGCGACAGCTCGCCCATCGCACGAGAAACGTCAATAGTATCAGATTGATAGCCGAACGCGCCGGCCATGCCGCAACAGCTCGATTCGATCGTCTCGACTTCGAGATCGGGAATGAGTTTTAGCGTCGCCTCGACAGACGACATCGTATCGAACGATTTCTGGTGGCAATGGCCGTGCAGGTAGGCGCGCCTCTTTGTGGACGTGAGCTTCAGTCTAAGTTTTCCAGCCGCCGCTTCGCGTGCCAGGAATTCCTCGAACAATATCGCTTGGCCGGCAACTTTATGCGCCGTGCCGGTCTTGATGAGCGATGGGATTTCGTCGCGGAAGCTGAACAAACAACTCGGTTCGAGACCGATAACAGGCATGCCCTTTTCGACGTAGGGCGATAACGCCGCCAGCGTGCGCTCCGCCTCGTGCCGCGCTTCCTCGACTTTTCCGATGGACAGGAACGTGCGGCCGCAACAGAGCGGGCGCTTGCCATCGATCGCCGCCGCGAAATGAATTCGATAACCCGCCGCGCCTAGCACCGCGACGGCGGCGTCGATGTTCTCTCGCTCGAAATAGCGATTGAAGGTATCGGCGAAGAGAACGACTTCGCCATTTACTCCGCCACGCCCGGCATTGGATTCATCGAATATGTCAGACCGCCATTTCGGCAGACTGCGGCGGGCGCTAAAGCCGGCAACGGCTTCCGACAATTTTGCCGCGCCAGGAACGACATCGCGCAAATTGAGAAGCCAGTGCAGCCGCGCCGCATATGGCGCGTAGCGCGGCAGATAGCCGACCAGCCGGTCGTGCAGCGATAAACCCAATTTGTCAGTCCGCGCGCGCAACACTTCGATCTTCATGCGCGCCATGTCGACGCCGGTCGGGCATTCGCGCCGGCACGCCTTGCAGGAGACGCAAAGCTTCAGCGTTTCCGCCATCTCATCGGAGGTCAGCGCGTCCGGACCGAGCTGCCCGGTGATGGCGAGGCGGAGCGTATTGGCGCGGCCGCGCGTCACGTCGCGCTCGTCGCGGGTGACGCGATAGCTCGGGCACATCACGCCGCCTTTGAGCGCGCGGCAGGCGCCGTTGTTGTTGCACATCTCGACCGCGCCCTGGAATCCGCCGCCCGTTCCCGGGTACGCCGACCAGTCGAGCGCGGTCGTCATGTCATCGGCGTGGTAGCCGGGGCCGTAACGGAAATTGCGGCGGTCATCGAATTTCGGCGCCCCCACGATCTTGCCGGGATTGAACAGGTGTTGTGGATCGAAGCTGTCCTTCACCTCCTCGAAGGCATGCACCAGTTCTGCGCCGAACATCTCCTCATGGAATTCGGAGCGCACGATGCCATCGCCATGCTCGCCGGAATGCGAGCCTTTGTACTCGCGCACCATGGCGAAGGCCTCCTCGGCAATGGCCCGCATGGCGCGCACATCCTTGTCGAGGCGCAGATTGAGCACCGGGCGAACGTGAAGGCAGCCGACCGCGGCGTGCGCATACCAGGTGCCGCGCGTGCCGTTCCGTTCGAAAATTTCGGTCAACCGCGCGGTGTAGTCGGCGAGATGTTCGAGCGGCACCGCGCAATCCTCGACGAAGGAGATCGGTTTGCCGGCCTCCTTCATCGACATCATGATGTTGAGGCCTGCGGTGCGCACCTCGGTGATACCGGCCTGCAATTTCGGATCGAGCACCTCGACAACGCCGCCCCACTTGGCGCCAGTTTTATCCCACGACAGGCCGAGATCGCCGATCAGCGCGCCGAGCTGTTTCAACCGGCGCAAGTTCTCGTCCCAATCGTCCTCGGCGAATTCGACAAAAAGGATCGCCTCGGGATCGCCGCGCAGAAAGGCATCCACGGTCGGCTTGAACATCGCGATGTCGCGCGCGAGCCCGAGCATGGTGCGATCGATCAGCTCGACCGCGATCGGCCCGAGTTTGACGATGTGCTGCGCCGCCGCCATGGCTTCGTGAAAACTGCCGAAATGGCAGGCGCCGACCGCGCGGCGGCCAAGCAGCGGCGAAAGTTTCAGTTCGATCCTGGTGGAGAACGCCAGCGTGCCTTCGGAGCCGACCAGGAAATGTGCGAGATTGATATCGTTCCTCCCGGGAACGAGCGCGTCGAGATTGTAGCCACCGACGCGACGCTGCACCTTTGGAAACCGCCGCTCGATCTCGGCGGCCTCGCGCGCGGCGACGGCGAGCAGGTTCCGGACCAGGGCCTGCGGCACATCGACTCCGGCATCGCCCATTCGCCCGAAATGCGCGCGCGCACCGTCGGCCAGCACCGCATCGATCGAGATAACATTCTCGCGCGTATTGCCGTAGCGCAGCGAGCGCGCGCCGCAGGAATTATTGCCGACCATGCCGCCGATGGTGGCGCGCGACGCCGTCGATATGTCGACCGGAAACCACAATCCCGACGGTTTCAGTTGGCGATTGAGCTCGTCGAGCACGATGCCCGGTTCGACCACGCAGCGCCGGGCGGCGGCATCGAGCGAAACGACGCGATCGAGATGCGCCGAGCAATCGACGATGAGCGATTCGTTGACGGTCTGTCCGGCCTGCGACGTTCCGCCGCCGCGCGCCGTCACCGGCACGCCTTCGGCACGGCAAGCCGCGATCGCGCGTTCGGCTTCCGCGATCGTGCGCGGCGTCACCACGCCGAGCGGCATGATCTGGTAGTGGGACGCGTCGGTGGAATAGCGCCCACGCGTAAACGCGTCGAAGCGCACCTCGCCCACATTCTCCGCGCTGAGCCGCCGCTCCAGCCCAGGCATTAGCCGCGTTGGCACGCCATTCCTCCAAAACAAAAAACGACGCGATAACAATGCTGTACAGCTCGCGTCAATTAGACTGGGGATTATCCCCTTCAAGCACGTAACTATATCATTGTAATCACAGGCGATTTGATCTTTTCACCATTCGGTCCAGACACTTAGCTGGAACGACTCTAGACACGCCGCAAGAACGGGTGTAGATATGCAAAATGGGCCACCGTGAGGTGAGCCCATTTTGGATCGAAGTCCGCTACCAAATGTGGTGCGGGGCGCTTTGGCAGGCCCCCTTCTACACCAGGTAGTGGATTTCGGTCAAGGGAAACGTGTGCCCATGGCCGATGAATCTGCCTATCAATTTCTGCGGCGGCGACAGACCCAGCTAATCGCTCAAGCATCTGCCCTTAATGGTCAGTTGCGTCCGATCGAGGCGGAACTCGCACAGATCGAAAGAATGCTGTCGGTGGCGCAGCCGTCAGTCGAGGCACAAGTCGACGTAGCTCTGTCGAGGACGTGGAACTCGCCATTGGCGCTGGATTATTCGTCAGCTCTGAAATCATTGGAGCTGCCCGAGATCGCTGAAAAACTCAGAGCCTTGGGCGAATTGCCTGCTGAGGTCGCCGAGAAGCTAAGGGCTCTAGGGGAAATCCCCGCCGAGGTCGCGGCAACCTTTAAGGGGCTCGGAAACCTGGTCGTTTCGGCAGATGTCGTCTCAAATCAAAAATACGAGTCCATGACCATCAAGGAGTTGGCGATTCAGGCGCTAATAGATCACTTCCCAAATGGCGCGACCATGATGGAAATTAGGGACTTTATACAAGACGGCTATGGCCGCAGAATTTTCCCATCAAGCTTGCGACCGCAAATGCACCGTCTGAAAGAGGCGGGAGTGCTTGGACAGGACCCATCCACGGACACGTGGAATTTTCAGGACGGCAAGCGCCACTTGTACGCGAAATACGATCATCCAACGTCGAGACAAGCGATGAATGAATTGAAGGATGACGAAATACCCGCGACCGAGCCGCGCACTCGATTGGGAGAGATGGAGCCGCCCGTAAAACGCAGAAAGGTGAAGGACGATTTTCTCGAATGAGATTGGGCCAGAGAGGTCTGACACTCTCTGGCCCTTAACGGCGGGTGGTTCCCGTCAACCGAGCCCCAGAAGGCTCCTACCGAAAGGCAGGCGATGCTCAGTGCGAAATAACCGCGCGTTAAAACCCTAGCGGGTCGGGCGACCGTCGTGAACTCACCATTACGACGGAACGCCGCCGCGTGTCTTTAGCATAGTGAGACGATTCGATCCACCAAGGGTCTGGTTAATGCCAAACTACAGGAATTTTTCAGCGGAATTGGAAGTGCTGGCCGACGTCTGGTCGACCAGCGTCATGTCGACCGACACATGGAATCTCACTGGCAAAAAGTGGGGCACCAATTCGCAGCCGTTTGAGGTTGCGAACCAGAACAATATTCGCGGAGTCGCGAAGCCGGGTGCCATCATCAATGATAGGTGCCTACGAGCCGCCCACGAAAAGATCGTTTCTGACCTCGCTTATGTCTTGAGCCTGCCCGTTCCGCCAGTCGTACTATGGGATCGCAGTGAAGGACACGTTGGCGATCGCTATGCCGCGATTTCCGCATGGGCATTCGCGAAGGCGAACGAATGGCAGGTCGTGAAGCCGCGGCTGAAGCCTGCGCAGACCGACGCGGCGAAGCGCATTGCCGGCGCCATGCGCGCGTTCGATACCTGGATTGCGGCGTCGGATCGAAAAGGAAGCCACGTCCTGGTCAGCGACGACGGCGTTGAGGACACGATAAGCGTGGCGCAAATCGATTACGCATTCGCCCTGAGTTGGGAATGGTGCGGCGTCGCCGGCGCACAAGCGGAGCCGCGCGCGGCGTTTCCCGACGGCGTCGGTTTTGATCAGGGCGTCTGCGACGAAATTGCAGATAACATTGAAAAACTTGAGGAAGTGCGTATATCCGAGATTGTTAACCGCGTGCCCGTAGAGTATTATTCGGCCATTCCCGGCGCCAAAGACGTGATACTGTCACAACTGGTTCGCCGGCGCGGCGTACTCAAAGGATGGCTCAAATAGGAGATTCTATCGTGATCGTCAGCCGATTTCCGACAGGCCGGCTACGAATCTCCCGCGTTGTCTATTTCACAAACCTTCAACGAACGGACAGCAGGGAGATCCCCGTCGGCGTCGTCGGCGAAGTGACATTGTCGGGCCTGCGCGGCGTCGGCACTGCTTTCCGCCCGAGCTTCAGCACCGATGAGCTTGCCCTAATGGGTCCGCTCATGAGGGATATTCTCACGCACCCGTCGGATGTTTTGTGGCCTGAATTTCTCGAAATTTTTAAGACAAGTGAACCGGGCGCTGCGCTTGATCTATTTGCACAACGGCACGCGAGTTCGCTGTCCGTATTGGCACCGACGCCGCTTGACGTTCCTCGCCAGTGGCTGTTGGAACGCGACAACACGCGGCTTCAGGAGATCGTCAGGGACAGGATAAAAGTGATCCTGACAGACGAATACTTCAAGTTCTTGTTCCCACCGCGCGGCGACGGCCAGACCGTTGACGATCCGACGGTGGAGGAACGTGTTGCCAAACTCGGCGCATGACGAGTTCTGGCAACTTAACTCTCAGTGATGCCTTAGCTCAAAACAGGCTGAAGGAATTTATTGCGCAAGAAGAAACTCGCGGTGTTGGCCCAGCGAGTCGCAAGAAGATCGACTCGGCCATTAAGCGCCTCGCCACTACACCGCTGAAATCAAAAGGTCGAACATCGCATTCGACATCGCGCGGTGGTTCGCGCGGAAAGTAAATTCCTTCAAATATCGGTCCATATATTTGCGGCTCACGTGGATATGAGTCGAGCGGACCGAATTCTTAAACAGGTTCCAAAAGCTTTCGACGCTGTTTGTGTGGTGCCACGCATGGGCGCGGGCATCGTATCGCGTCCATTCGTTCGCGCCGTGGTTCACACGACCATGCCGATAGCCGTCCCGGCTGAGTAAGCCATAGGTGGGAAGCTCGTCGGTCGAGACAATCGATCCGCGCTTCACGTTCTGGCGCACACGTTCGCTCAGGGTTGCCGATTTCAGGTCCGGCACAGCCTCGGCCACGGTACGACCGCCACGCTCTACCATGCCGAATACAATCGTTTTCTTCGGCTGGTTCCGCCCGAGCGCGCCAGGAGTGTAGCCGCCGACGTAAGCCTCATCCATTTCAACGTGGCCCTGCATCATTTCAAAACCATCGGCCTTTGCCATTAGGACGCGGATTTGCTGACCCATGCGCCACGCCGTTTTGTAGGTGACGCCGAGCGCGCGCTCCAATTCCTTGCCGCTTACGCCGTGGCGAGTCGTGACAAAAAGATAGATCGCATAGAACCACACCCGCAGCGGCGTGCGGGTGTCTTGGAATACGGTGCCAGCGGTCGGGTAGAGATGGTCGCCGCAGGACGAACAAGAGAAGGCACGGCGATTTGTGAGCTTGTGGAAGGTGCCTTCGACGCCACAAGCCTGACACACATGGCGGGCACCAAACCGAACCTCCATAATGTGATTTAGGCAGGCGTCATCATCCGGAAAACGGGCGAAGAACTCGCTAACCGTGAGCTTGCCGAGCTTCTTTTCTTGCGACTGTTTAGACATGGCGACCTCTCAATGGTCGCTATAATAGCCCTAGACGATACGTGTGTCAAGGGGATAATCCCGATTAGACTTGACCCGAATGTCGCATTCGCTATTCAACCCCACAAGCCGCGAGCGCTCTCGGACATGCGCCGCCGGGGCAAGTCGATTCGTCCGAAGGAGTGCCGAATATGCCGCAGAATGCTTCGCGCGCCGCCGGGCGTCACTTCCTGCAGATCCCAGGGCCGACGCCGCTGCCCGACCGCGTGCTGCGGGCAATGGATACGCCCATCATCGACCACCGCGGCCCGGAATTCGCCAAGCTCGCCAAGCGCTGCCTCGACGGCATCAAGACCATTTTCAAGACCACCAATCCGGTCATCATCTACACCGCGACCGGCACCGGCGCGTGGGAAGCGGCGCTGGTCAACACGCTGTCGCCCGGCGATCGGGTGCTGATGTTCGAGACCGGGCAGTTCGCGACGCAGTGGAAGACCATGGCCGAGAAGCTCGGGCTCAAGCCTGAGTTCATTCCCGGCGACTGGCGCACCGGCGCCGATCCGGCCAAGATCGAAGAGCATCTGCGCAAGGACAAGGCGCACGAGATCAAGGCGGTCTGCGTGCTGCACAACGAGACCGCGACCGGCTGCCTGTCGCCGATCGAGCCGATCCGCAAGGCGATCAATGCCGCCGGCCACCCGGCGCTGTTGATGATCGATACCATCTCGTCGCTGGCGTCGACCGACTACCGGCACGACGAATGGGGCGTCGACGTCACCGTCGGCGGCGCGCAGAAGGGCCTGATGCTGCCCCCCGGCATGTCGTTCAATGCCGTCAGCGACAAGGCGCTGGCCGCGTCGAAGACGTCGAAAATGACGAAGTCGTTCTGGGCGTGGGACGACATGATCACCATGAACAAGATCGGCTTCTTCCCCTACACGCCGGCGACCCAGATGCTGCAAGGCCTCGCGGTGTCGATCGAGATGCTGCACGAGGAAGGCCTCGACAATGTGTTTGCGCGCCATCATCGGCTCGCCGAAGCGACGCGGCGCGCGGTGCGCGGCTGGGGTCTCGAAATCATGTGCCGCGATCCAAAATATTATTCGCCGACCGTCACCGCGGTGCTGCTGCCCGACGGCCACGACGCCGACGCCTTCCGCAGCCTCGCGCTCGATACGTTCAACATCTCCTACGGCGCGAGCTTCGGCCCTTATGCCAAGAAATATTTCCGCATCGGCCATCTCGGCGACGTCAACGACGGCTGGCAGATCGGCGCGCTGGCGGCCACCGAAATGGCGCTGTCGCTTGCCGGCATTCCGCATAAGAAGGGCGGCGTGCAAGCGGCGATGGATTATATCGTGTCGTCGCATTCAAGCGGCGCGCGCGCCGCGGCGGAGTAATCCCAATCGTCATTCCGGGGCGCGCGTAGCGCGAGCCCGGAATCCATAACCCCGGCGCTGGGGATATGGATTCCGGACTTGCCGCTTCGCGGCAATCGGGAATGACGGACTACGTCAGCGGCACTGCGGCGACGTGATCCTTGAACGCCTGCCGCGACGAGATCGCCGCGTACCAGCGCTCGAAATGCGGAAGCAGCGGCCGATCGGGAACGAGCTGGCGGTAGCGATACGCCACGATGCCGACGGGAATATCGCCGTACGAAAATCCGCCACCGGCGAGGTAGGCGGTCTTGGCGAGTTGCTCGTCCATGATTTTCACCGCCGCCGTGGTCTTCTTCTTTGAGTCTTCGATCGCCGCGTGATTGCGCTTTTCCGGCGCCGTGCGGATCAAGCCCCAGAAGCAATCGAATATGGCCGGCGCGGCGACCGAGAGCTGCCAGTCCATCCACTTGCCGGCGTTGGCTCGCATGCACAGGTCCACCGGTTCGAGCACGCTCGATTTATGCTTGGCGGCGAGATAGCGCACGACCGAGTTCGATTCCCACAACAGGAAGCCGTCCTCTTCCTCCAGCGTCGGCACGAGTCCATTCGGGTTCATCGCGAGATAGGCCGGCTCGCGGTTCTTGCCGAAGGCGCCCCCGACATCGATGCGCTCATGCGGCAGACCGATCTCGCCGATCGCCCACATCACCTTCTGCACGTTCGACGAGGTGTTGCGGCCCCAGATTTTGATCATGCTTGCCCTCCCGTCATTCGTCACGGCCGGGCTTGTCCCGGCCATCCACGACTTTATTCGTGCCGAGATAAAAGACGTGGATGCCCGGCACAAGGCCGGGCATGACGGATGTAAGCATGCGCTAGAACGTCAATCGATCCGGCGCGCTTCCTCGGGTAGCATGATCGGGATGCCGTCGCGGATCGGATAGGCGAGCTTGGCCGCGCGCGAGATCAGCTCCTGCTTCTCCACGTCGTATTCGAGCGGGCATTTGGTCAGCGGGCAGACCAGGATTTCCAGGAGTTTTGGATCGACGCTGTCGGCGGGCCGGTCGGCGGGAGGCACAGGTGTGGAAGAATTGGAAGTAGAAGAATTGGACATCGGGCGCTCCAGTTCGAGGCCTTTTACTGTAACGGTGTTTCGCCCGACGTCCCGGCCTTGGCAAGCTCGATCTCGGTGATCGCGACCAGGATCTCGGCGCGGGTTTTCAGGTCCGGCGCTTCCAGCATGGCTTGTTTCTCGGCGGCATCGTAGGGCGACATCATTGCCAGCGCATTCACCAGGGCCTCGTTGGGCGCGTTCTCGATGCCGTCCCAATCGGCCTTGAGATTGTTGGCTTTGAGAAACGACGTCAGCGCGCGCAGCAGCGCCTTGCGGTCGACGTCGTCCTCGCCTTTTCGCGCGGTGAAATCATCGATGTAGGGCCGATAGGTGACGCGGCACTGCCGGTACGGCGTGTCGACCGCAAGCTCCTCCTCGATGCGGAAGCGCGCGACGCCGGTGAGCTGAACGAGGTAGCGGCCATCGCCGCTTTCGGCGAATTGGGTCATCCGCCCGACGCAGCCGACCCGGAACAAATGCGGCTTGTTCTGGTCGGGGCCCGGATGGGTGGCATCGGGCTGGATCATACCGATCAAGCGATGCGCCGAGCGCAAGACATCATCGGTCATCACCAGATATCGCGGCTCAAAAATATTGAGTGGCATCTGCCCGCGCGGCAGCAGCAATGCGCCCGGCAGTGGGAACACCGGGATCACTTCGGGAAGCGCGTCCGGTCCTTTGTAGGCCGTGTTCATCGGCATGTCGCGCTCCGCTCGGCGACCGGCACCGAATAAGGTTTCACGCAAACAAAATCGACGACAACCGCCTGCGTCCCTCGATCGTGGCCTCGTCGGCCGGACCCCAAGCATCGAAAAACTGAACGAGCTGCTTGCGGGCGCCGTCATCGTTCCATTTGCGGTCGCGCTTGACGATGGCGATCAATTGCTCGAGCGCGTCCGCGCGCCGGCCCTCGCCGTTGAGCGCCAGCGCGAGATCGAAGCGCGCCTGATGATCGAGCGGATTGGCGGCGACCTTCCGCTCGAGCTCGGTCACCGGACCAAGCGTCTTGGCTTGCTCGGCAAGCTCTAGCGCGGCGCGGGCTGCCGCCACTGCCGTGTCATTGGCTTTGCCTTCCGGCACCAGCGCGAGCGTCTGTCGTGCCTGATCGAGCGCGCCGGTCTCGACATAGGAGCGCGCCAGGCCGGCGAGCGCGGGTAGGTTCGAGGCATCCTCGGCGAGAAGCTGGCTGTACATGTCCGACGCGCCGGCGGCGTCGCCGGCGGCGAGCGCTGCGTCGGCGGCTTTAAGCAAATCCTTGGCTTCGCCGCCGATGCGGTCCTTGGTCAGCCGCTCCAGGAAGGCGACAACCTGGCTCTCCGGCAGCGCCCCCATGAAGCCGTCGGCGGGCTGGCCGTTGACGAAGGCGATCACGGCCGGGATCGACTGAATGCCCATCTGGCTCGGGATTTGCGGGTGGTCGTCGATGTTCATCTTGACGAGCTTCACCTTGCCCTTGGCCGCTTTCACGGCCTTCTCCAGGATCGGGGTCAGCTGCTTGCACGGGCCGCACCACGGCGCCCAGAAATCGACCAGCACTGGCTGGCGCTTCGATTCCTCGATGACGTCTTTGACGAATGATTGCGTCGTCGCGTCCTTGACCGACAACACGTCCGCGGTCGCGGTTCCAGCTTGCTGCAACATGTCTCCTGCCCAAAATGCCGGCTTCAAACACGCGGGTCGGCATCTGCCCTGTTCGCCTGATTAAATGGGAAGAAAACGGGGGAATGCAATCAGGGCTTTTCAGCCTCCGCCGCCTCGGAAACCGGCTCGATGCGCGGCAAATGCCCGGTGGCTTCGAGGAATTTAAGCAGTCCCTCGCGGGAAATCGTGGTGGTGCCGGTATTCTTAAGCGGATGAAAGTTGAGCACCGCGTGCGCCATCATGGCGGCGTCCAGCACAACTGTAACCCGTTGCGCTGTATCGTTGATGACAGCGAAGGGGGTCACCGAACCGGGCTCAATGCCCAAGAGTTCGCGCATCAGCTCGGCCGAGCCGAACGAAAACCGGCCGGTCGCGCCGAGGAGGCGGTGGAGCGAGCGCAGCTCGATCGCCGCATCCTCACCCGCCACGACGAGATACGGAACGCCCTTCTTGTCGCGCAGGAACAGGTTCTTGGTGTGTCCGCTGGCAATCGCGCCGCGCAACTCGCGCCCCTCCTCGACCGTAAACACCGGCGGATGGGTGACGGTCTGGTGGGCGATGCCTAGCTTATCCAGATAGGCAAAAAGCTCATCGGGCGAGGCAGGCATGCGCGGGTTAATAGTTCCAGGCGGACGCGGTTGCAAACCGGGGCGCTCTTTGGCATAGCTTGGCTACGGTCCCGCTGCTGCGGTGGCCGCTTACCCTTCTCGGATGCGGGTGTAGCTCAGGGGTAGAGCACAACCTTGCCAAGGTTGGGGTCGAGGGTTCGAATCCCTTCGCCCGCTCCAATTAAATCAATTACTTAGATGACCTTTAGGAAAACCGTTGTCGGCTTGGGGTAACACTGGGGTATGCGTGACGTTTTGCTTGGCCAGCATTGCCATAGCGGGGCTTGATTGGCTCTTGCCAGAGGTGACGCGCACGTGCAGGGGCCGTGCGGGCGCAAGCCGCTGAACGTGCTCCGACTTCTGCTATCGCGATCGTTGAAAAGTCCTGACTTCTAGTGCGTAAGTAGACATTAGAAGCTCACTTACGCAGCGACGGCCTTTTTAGCAGTCAATTCCTCGATGTGCTGCGACCACAACTCGATAGCCTCCCGCACTTCCTTCGCGTAACGATGCCGCTGATAAATTCCGGCGACGCCACTGAAAGTGCCGCTGCGGTGGTTCAACGCGAGTTCATCGATGTGCGGAGCCACGCCCAGTCGTTGCAGCCCGCTGGCAAAAACGCAGTTTGTGCCCTTACAGCTCAGCTAGCACATCGCCAGCAACCATTTACGAATGCGTGGAATTCCAATCCACCGCGTTGAATTCCGCAGGAGCAGGCATCACCTCCGGTTCGTCCGTTGCCTTTCTCAGGACGGCGTCACCGCGCTTTCCTTCGGGCAGTTCGATCGGAACCTGGTTCGTGTTGACCGCGAGCACGCCGACGAGGTCCGGCGAAGCGCTCATGATGTATTTGTCCGCGCGTTCGAGCAGGCCGAGCGCGGCATCACGGATGAAGCCGGCAGACCAGTCGGCGGGAAGACCCTTCACCGCCGCAAATTCCTCGGCGGGTATCGAGAGGGCATGCCGGCGCATCTCGTCGATGGTTCTGCGCGGTGAAAAATTCGGCGGCTTGCTGGCGGCGGCGAGCACCAAAGGACCAAGCGGACAATAGCTGCGGCCGATGGCAACCAGATCCGCGATATCGCGCGCCTTTGATCGCCCGGATGCAGCGAGGACCTTGTTCACGGCGAGGTCGGCCTGATGCAGGCGGGCGCCCCACTCTTCGTCTTTCACCAGGGGAAAGAAGCGGCGCTTGGTCTCGGCAAACCACTGGATGATGGTGGACGACGTTCCATCGGAGATCGTCGCATCGACACCGCCGTAGACGATGAAGTCGGTGTGAGTCTTGTATCCGGCGGCATCGAGGACGGCGAGGTCCGCCGTCGCGGCATCGGTCACTTCCTCATCGCTGTCGTGGAAGATGTCGATGTCATCCGAGCGTCTTGGCCAGTTCTTGTTGAGCATCAGGCCGCCCGCCAAGTAGCTCGAATCCGAGCGGTTCTTGGCAAGGTGTCGGAGGATATCGCTTTGCAGTTGGGTCAGCGCCATCTCAGCCTGCCAATGCGCCCAGGCGATCGAGCATCTTCCGACCCATGGCAAAGGCACGGGCATCGCCCCGATCGATCAGGGCGCGCGCGACGACGGCGCCGCGCGATCGTAGATCGGGAAGCCGGTCGAGATCGACATTGTCGAGGATGCGCACGCGGTAGGACCGGAGCGCATGATCGTAGAGCGACCTGAGCTCTTTGTTGCTGCGATGCTCCGCGCGCAGCCGGGAAGCCATTGCCAGAATCTCATCGCGGGCCGAGGGCGGGACAAGCACCTCGACGCGGGCAAGATCCGCTGCGCCGCCTTCGCTGCGATATTTTTTGACGCGCTTATGGGCGGCGATCATGTGGGATTCCTTCTCGTGCCTTACAGATAACAGGCGTATCCCGGTTACGCAAGATCATTTCCCGGTTACAGTGTTAATACATTGGTAAAACTGAGTAAAATGTCTAACACGGTCGCCGATCATCGGCGGCCTGCGTTGCCATGTCACAAATATAGTGACGAACGCTTGACATTCGTCCCTGTTTCGGTTACATCCAAAGAATCACGCCCAGGATAGAGACGTCACCGGCGACGGCCGACCGACGGGACGCGCGCCTGCGGGCGGGGCTCTCGTAACCCCGCGCTCGGGCGGCTCCGGGTCAATACGCCCGGCCGGCACGATGACCGGCCTGCGGGGGTGACCCCGCTGTACCGTAGGACGGCCGGGGGCGGGTAACACCCGCTCCTACCTAGTTCCGTCCCGGGAAGCGCGTGGCTGAAGCTGAGCGGTGGCGTTCGTTCGCTGCCGTGAGACCGTGGTGGAACGCCGACAGGCGAGCGGCCCGCAGCGGAGGGTCGGCGCAAGCCGACTGTTCCGTGGCGCGAGCCGCACCCGCTGGTGCGGATCATTGCACGATGCGTCTGTCGGCGTTCCGCTTCTCTTTACTTTTCGTAGCCCGGATTGAACGAAGTGAAAGCCGGGAGCTGAGTTGAGGCGTCGAGGCTGTCCCGGATTGCGTGGAGCCTGTCATCGGGCCGGCCACTTCGGGCCGGACCCGTTGGCTCCATCCGGGCTACGGGCTGTTTGACATCGCCGCTTGCGAAACTCGCGCGCACTCGTATCGCGAGGACGATGGAGCTTGTTCGGTTGTCCGCGCCCGAACTGCTCGACCGGAGCCGGGCAGCTAGCGCGCGGCCGTGCATGGTGTCCGACCGGCCGTGTCGCTATACGCGCCTTTGCGCGACGCGATACGCGAGGTTGCGGCCAGCAATAGAAATCGGGATCGGATCCAGAGGCGCGCGGCATGGGGGAGCACGAACACCGGTATTGGCGGCGAAACCTCGCCGTCTGCCTCGTCGGATCGTTCACGACCATCATCGCCATGACGTTGCTGCTGCCGTTTCTGCCGCTCTACGTCGAACAGCTCGGGGTCTCGGATCGCGCCGCGATCGCGCAATGGTCGGGTGTCGCCTACGGCGCGACCTTCTTTGCGGCCGCACTTGTCGCGCCGCTTTGGGGGCGGCTCGCCGACCGGTACGGCCGCAAGCTGATGTTGATCCGCGCCAGCCTCGGCATGGCCGTCGCCATGTCCCTGATCGGCATGGCCCACAACGTGTGGGAGTTCGTCGCGCTGCGCCTGTTCGCCGGATTTGCCGGCGGTTATGCGTCCGGCTCCACCATCCTGGTCGCGACGCAGACGCCGAAGGCGCGGTCCGGATGGGCTCTCGGGACGCTGTCGTCGGGCATCATGGCGGGCAACGTCGTGGGCCCCTTGATCGGCGGCGCGCTGCCGCCTCTCATCGGCATCCGCGGGACCTTTTGGCTCGCGGGCGGCGTTATTTTCCTGACCTTCATCGCGACCACGGTTCTTATCCGGGAAGAGAAGCGGCCGGCGCAGACGAAGAAGGCGTCGGCTCAGGCCGGCTGGTCGCAAATCGCGGATAAGCGGCCGATCGTCGCCATGCTGGCCATGGGGTGCCTGCTGATGGTCGCCAACATGTCGATCGAGCCCATCATCACGATCTATGTGCGCCAACTCGTGGCGGATTCGTCCCGGGTCACGCTTGTCTCGGGCTTCGCAATGTCGGCAGCAGCGCTCGGCAGCATCCTATCCGCCTCGCGGCTAGGCTCTCTGGCAGATCGCATTGGCCATTGGAACGTCATCGTCGGCGCGGTCGTGGTCTCTGCGCTGCTCCTGATCCCGCAGGCCTTTGTCACTGCGGGTTGGCAGCTTGTGGTCCTCCGCTTCCTGATGGGACTAGCCTTGGGCGGCTTGTTGCCTTGCGTCACAAGCATCATCCGCCACAACGTTCCGGACGGCATCGCCGGCCGCGTGCTCGGATATTCAACGTCATCGCAATATGCCGGACAGGTTGCCGGACCGCTGCTGGGCGGCTTCGTCGGCGGTCATATCGGCATGCGCGCGGTGTTTCTCGGAACGTCCGTGCTGATGGGGCTCGGCGCGCTCTACACATGGATCGCAAGGACGCGCCGCACACCTAAAGCGGCTTAGCTCACGCGTCAGCGCGCGGCGTTTTTTGCGCCGAATACCGTGCTGGGCGACCTCGACCGCTGCCGCGGCGACGATCGGATGTGCGATGTCAGGATCGCCGCCGCGTGTCTTGCGCCGTAGACGAAGCGCATCACCGGACCGAACGACAGTGCGCTCGCAATGCCGACGAAATGCAGGCCAGGCACCGACGACTCGAAAGCCGAGTTGAGCACCGGCGCGCCATCCGCGGTCTTAATCGCCGCACGCACCTCGGGGTCCAGAAAGGCGAGACGGTTGAGATCGACCCGATAGCCTGTTGCGGCGATCACATGATCCGTTGCGATTTGCGTGGTGTCACCTTCACTGCGAACCGACAGTTCAAGCCCGCCGGCGCGCTCGGCAGCGGCGATGACATGATGCGACGTCAAAAGCGGGACCTTGCCCACGACCCGGTTTCTCAGCCACCAGGCGCCGGCGGGAGCATGTGACGTGGCGACGATGTGGCGGCGCTTTGCCGCCGGCAGCATGAAGAACCCGCGCGGTGCCTCGGAATAGAACAGGCTGCGCCATCCAGGCCCGAGACCGGATTCCGGTTGGCGCAGCCGCGCGAGCACCGATCCGGATTGATCCACATCCGGATTCCAGTCGACCGCCGGCGCACGGGCAATGACACGGACATTCGCGCCCTGCTCATGCAGCAGCGCCGCCGTTTCCAAACCGGATTGGCCGCAGCCGATGACCGTAACGTCGTCCCCGCAAAATCTCGCCAAGTCCTGATGGTCCGCGCTATGCGAGACCGGCGCGTGAGCATCGTCCGCGAAATGCCGCAGGGCTTGCGGAATATGACGAAACGCCAGATGGCCGGTCGCCACAATGACGCGCTTCGCCAGCACATGACGGTCGTCAAGCGTCAGCTCAAAGCCGTTGCTGAGCCAACGCAGATCGCGGAGCTTCGCGTCCCAGATTTCCGGCGCCGCGTGGCGCTGAAACCAATCCGCGTAGTCGAGGAAGTCCACGATCGATAACGGCACGCCTTTATGCGCATAAGCCAAGCCGCGCGACGCATAAAACAGCTCCAACGTATAGCGCCGCTCCGGGTCGGAGAGATTGGAGGCAAACACTTCCGATTTGAGCGCCATGCCGGCGGGCATTTGGCGGCGCCAGCTCTCCATCGGCTTGCCGACGATGGCATGGCTCACATTGGCGGCGCGCAAATGCGCGGCGATCGACAGGCCGTACGGCCCCGCGCCGATGATGATGTTTTCGACAGTCGCCATGCCGGCTCGCTATGCGATCCGCCGCCGGCGAAACGGCGGCTTCCTGCGCTCGAACAGCGGCTGTGTGAACAGCCGGCGGCTGCCACGCATTGCCTGATCGATAAGAAATGCCATCGCCGGCAGCGGGTCGTCGGTGCGCCAATAGCCGTCATAAATGCGTTCGCTGATGTCGGAGCAGCGCCGGAGATAGAGGAGCGACTCGCGCCACGCGGCGGCGCCGGTGGCGCGCTCGGTCGGGATCGGCAAGCCAAGCTCATGGCAGTAGGCGATCAGCGCGAGGTTGACGCCGTTGAGTGTCGCGATCTCTTCCTGCCAATCGGTTCGGCCGACTGTCGGTTCGATGATCACGAAGCGCCGCGCGCGCGAATCCCATTTGAATTCGAGGCTGCCCAAGCCTTCGTAGCCGGTCACATCGAGAAATTTTTCCGTCAGCGGCAGCAACAAATCGGTCGCCTCCGCCGCTGGCACGCACACCGCCGTGCTGCCTAGGCCCGGCGGATGGACGGCGATCTTGCGGCCGAAGAAGATGCTTCGCGACCCCGGCCCGCAATGGAACAGCGCGAAATAGATGCTGCTATCAGGACCCTCGATCCATTCCTGGACGACGAGACTTCCTGCCCCACGCAGCATGCGCCGGCACGCAGCCGCCGCATCTTCCGCGCGATCGAGACAATTGATGCGTTCGACGAGGCCGAGATGAACCGGACGCTTATCGGCCGGTTTCACGATGACCGGCATGCCAAGATCGGGAACGTTGGCGATATCGCTTTCCCGTTCCAGCACGATCGTCCGCGGAACCGGCAGATCGTGCACTTCGGCGAAATTCTGGAACGATGCCTTGTTGGAAAGCGTCGCGACCATGGCCGCCGACGGCAGCCGAAACCTGTAATGGGGGCTGAGCTCCGACCGATATTCGGAAACGGTATGCACGGACATTTCGTCCGTCAGGATAAGCACCGGCCGAGCGCCGAGTTCGCTTTGCAAGCGCAGCAAGCTTTCGACGAAGGTTTTTCCGGAGAGTTGATCGACGATATGGCGTTTGCCGTAACGCGACCACATCGCCGCATGCCGCAATGTCGTGTCGACGACGATGGTCGGCACGCGGCCTTTCGCCAAACTGCGAACCACGCCAAGGCCGTTGAGCTCGCCGCGAATGACAACAGCGGGGACGAGCGCCTCGGCACCTTCACTTTCCATCGGACTGAAGCCCCTCGAAATCAGTCAGCAAACCGCAGGTTCCGATGGTGTTTGCATGCCCTCCAAGGAGCGACAATGGAAAGCGCCCCGGAAACGCCCGTTTAGGTTAACATCGCGGCCCTTGCCGGAAATCTCGCAGTGACAATCGCCGAAAATCATCTCCCCCAATCCACCAGTCAGCGCGCCATCGCATTTCTACTCCTGTGGTTATGCGGCGCGTCTTTGCGCCTCACCGTCTTGGCAATCCCGCCGGTGGTGCCGCTCCTGCACGCCGATTTGCATATGTCGGAAACGGACATCGGTTGGCTGTCGAGTTTGCCGCCGATGCTGTTTGCGGTTGCCGCGGTGCCGGGCGCCATGCTGATCGCCCGCTTCGGCATCGTGCCGGCCTTGGTCATGGGCCTGCTCCTCAATGCCATCGGCTCGGCTGCGCGTGCTGTGTTCCCGGACGCCGTATTTCTCTACGCGTCGACGATCGTCATGGCGGCCGGCGTTTCGATCATGCAGCCGTCGTTGCCGCCATTGGTACGCGCATGGTTCCCAAGCCGCATTGGATTTGCCACGGCGATCTATACCAACGGCCTTCTGATCGGTGAGACGCTTGCCGTTGCGCTCACCATCCCGCTGGTCTTGCCGCTCGTCGGCGATAGCTGGCGGTTGAGCTTCGTCGTCTGGTCGATCCCCGTCTTGTTGACCGCGCTCTTGGTTGTCGTCTGCGCGTCACGGCTTGGCCACGTCGAGAATGCAACGCTTGCTGCGAACCGGCGCTGGTGGCCCGATTGGTGCAGCCCGCTCATCTGGCGGCTTGGTTTGATCCTCGGCAGCGTCAACGCGATGTATTTCGTGAGCAATGCATTTTTGCCGGATTACATCACTGCCGCCGGCCGTCCCGACTTGATCTCCAGTGCGCTCACCGCGCTCAATCTGTCCCAGTTGCCGGCATCCTTTCTCATGCTGGGAGTGGCCGGACGTTTGGTGCGGCAACCCTGGGCCTATCGAGCAACGGGTGCGCTGGCGCTGATCAGCGTCGTCGGCATGATGGTTACGACAGGCGCGTGGATCGTTGTCTGGGCAGGGCTCCTTGGCTTTATAACCGCGATAACGCTCATCCTCGTGCTGGCGCTGCCGTCGGTGCTCGGCGCGCCCGACGACGTGCATCGCACTTCGGCCGGCATGTTCACCATCAGCTACAGCGTCGCCATGGTGCTGTCGGTCGTCGGCGGTTGGCTGTGGGACCTGACGCATATGCCGTTTGCCGGCATCGCGCCGGTTGCGCTGTGCGGGCTCGTAGTCATCGCTTTATCGTCGACCGTCCGTCAGGCGGATCGCCAGTCGGCATCGTGAGCTAATATCCAACCGCCAGCGCGCCGCGCGTGCGCGGATCGGCGGCACCGACGAAACCTTCAGGCGTAACCAATATCGAATTGGCCGAGGTGAACGGCCGCTGCGCGACGATCTTGTCGCCGCGCGCCTGCAATGCGGCAATAAGATCGCCGGAAAGGCCCGGCTCCACATAGACCTGATCGGGCATCCATTGATTGTGCACGCGCGGCGCCGACACCGCGCTTGCGATATCCATGCCGCGGTCGATCACATCGATGAGGATTTGCAGCACCGCGGTGATGATGCGGCTGCCGCCCGGCGAGCCGGTGACGAGGAACGGCTTGCCGTCCTTCAGCACGATGGTCGGGCTCATCGACGATAGCGGCCGCTTGCCGGGGCCGGGCTCGTTGGCCTCATAGCCGATGAGCCCATAGGCGTTCGGCGAATCCGGCTTGGCGGCAAAGTCGTCGAGCTCGTTATTGAGCAGGATGCCGGTACCGTCCGCCACAAGCCCGACGCCGTAGCTGAAATTGAGCGTGTAGGTGTTGGAAACGGCATTGCCGAACCGGTCGACGATCGAAAAATGCGTGGTGTTGCGGCCCTCGGGCTGAGCGTTGCCGCCGGCCCGGATTTGGCTCGCCGGCGTCGCATGCGCGGGATCGATGGTGGCGCGCCACGCCGCGGCATAGGTCTTTGAAGTCAGCCGCGTGACGGGCACCGCGACCGTATCGGGATCGCCGAGGAACAACGCGCGATCTGCATAGGCACGTTTCATCGCCTCGATCATCAGGTGCAGCGCCTGCGCCTGATCGGCGTGGGCGAGATCGTAACCCTCCAGGATGTTGAGCATTTCGACGAGTTCGACGCCGCCGGACGACGGTGGCGGCATCGACACGATGTCGTAGCCGCGATAGGTGCCGCGCACCGGCGGGCGCTCCACGGCGCGGTAGGCTTTCAGGTCGTCGACAGTCATCACGCCGCCCGCGTCTTGCACCGCAGCGGCAAGCTTTTCGGCGATCGGGCCTTCGTAGAATGAGCGCGGGCCGCCGCGCGCGATGGCCTGAAGAGAATCGGCGAGATCGCTTTGCACGAGGCGATCGCCCGTAGTAAGCGCGCTACCGTCGGCTTTGAGAAAGATCTTCGCCGTGGACGGCCAACGGGCGAGCCGCTCGTGCTCGTTCGGCAGCGACTCCGCCCGGTCGTCGGTGAAGACGATACCGTCGCGCGCCATCGCTATCGCAGGCGCAATCAGATCGGCCAGCGTAAAATGCCTGGAGCCGTATTTTTCCTCGGCGAGCGCGAGGCCGGCGACGGTGCCCGGCACGCCAATGGCAAGCGCGGATTCGCGCGACTTCTGCGGGTCGGCATTGCCCTGAGCATCGAGAAAGCTTTTTGTGTTGATCGCCTGCGGCGCCGTCTCGCGATAATCGATTGCGGTATCGCCGCCGTCGGCGCGGTGGATCACCATGAAACCGCCGCCGCCGATATTGCCGGCACGCGGATAGCTCACGGCAAGCGCAAAGCCGACCGCGACCGCCGCATCCACCGCATTGCCGCCCTTTTTCAGAATGTCGACGCCGATCCGCGCCGCAAGCGCTTCCTGTGCCACCACCATACCATCGGGCGCGGCGACCGGGACGGCCTTTTGAATTGCGGTTTCGGCCGGATTTGCAGATTGTCCCGCCACATCCGTCGGCGGTATTGCGAGCATCGCGGCGGCGAGCGCTGTGGCGGCGCAAATCGCTCTCGACCGGTCAACTGACGCAATTCCAATCATTTCAAGTCAGCTTCTCGGCTGCGATTGTTGCGGTTAGTCTCCGGCAATCGGAGGAGCGGCCGGATGGATGTCGGTGAGGTTCTGTTAGCCAACGGCAGTGTGCGGATCAAGCGAACGCGCCACGGCCCGATGGCTTACAATATCAATGATAGCTTTGTCGGCCGTTCACTCGATTGTTACGGCGAGTACTCGCGCGGCGAAGTTTCGCTGTTTGCGCAACTCGCCGCGCCAGGCGGGGTTGCCCTCGATGTCGGCGCAAACATCGGAGCGCTTACGCTTTCTCTCGCCCAGATCGTGAGCCCCGGCGGGACTGTCGTCGCCTTTGAGCCGCAACGCGCGGTCTATCAGCTCCTGTGCACAAACATCGCGCTCAATGAGGCCAACAATGTTCGTCCGATTCACGCGGCCGCGGGACAAAGGGCCGGCCAGACATTCGTGCCGGTCTCGGATTACAGCAAACCGGGAAATTTCGGCGGCACCGAATTGACCGACAAAGGCGGCGAGCCCGTCGCGGTGATGAGTATCGACAGCCTGCAACAGCCGGCCTGCCAATTCATCAAAATCGACGTCGAAGGCCAGGAACGGTCAGTGATCGCCGGCGCCGCCGCGACAATCGCTCGCTTCCGACCCGCGCTCTACTGGAAAACGATCGCCGGCACCAATCGGCCGATCTGATCCGGCAAATTCGCGATCTGGATTACACTTGCTATTGGCATCTGCCGCCGCTCTACACGCCGGACAATTTCTATCGCAATTCGACCAACGTTTTTCCCAGGATTGTATCGATCGACATGATGTGCCTGCCGAACGGCGACGCCCGAAAGGTCGAGGGCATGAAGCCGGTCACCGGTCTGGACGACTGGCCGCTTTCATATTAGGCGGCGCTGAACGCGCCAATCACAGCATCGACGGCAGGACGCGATCCGGCGGGCGATGGCCATCGAGGAAGGTCTTGATGTTGACGATGACCTTCTCGCCCATGTCGACACGGCCTTCGACCGTGGCGGAAGCGAGATGCGGCAGCAGCACGACTTTGCCGGCGCGCGCCAGCTTGACGAGCTTTGGGCTCACCGCCGGCTCATGTTCGAACACGTCGAGGCCGGCGCCGGCGATTTCCTCCGCCTCGATGAGGCGCGCCAGCGCGTTCTCGTCGATCACCTCGCCGCGCGCGGTGTTGACGATGTAGGCATCGGAACGGACGAGCTTGAGCCGCCGCGCCGAGAGCAAATGGTAGGTCGCCGGCGTATGCGGACAATTGACCGAGATGATGTCCATGCGCGCCAGCATCTGGTCGAGGCTCTCCCAGTAGGTCGCGTGCAGTTCCTCCTCGATTTGCGCCGTGACGCGGCGGCGATCGTGATAGTGGATTTTCAGACCGAACGCCTGCGCGCGGCGCGCCACCGCTTGGCCGATGCGGCCCAAGCCGACAATGCCGAGCCGCTTGCCCCAGATGCGATGGCCGAGCATCCAGGTCGGGCTCCAGCCGCCCCATTCGCGATCGCTGGTGAGCACTTGCGCGCCCTCCGCCAATCGTCGCGGCACGGCGAGGATCAGCGCCATCGTCATATCGGCGGTGTCCTCGGTGAGGACGCCCGGCGTATTGGTCACGGTGATGCCGCGCTGCACGGCGGTGGCGACGTCGATGTTGTCGACGCCGTTGCCGAAATTGGCGATCAATTTCAATCGCTCGCCGGACTGGCTCAGCACCGCACGGTCGATGTGATCGGTCACCGTCGGCACGATCACGTCCGCGGTCTTGGCGGCCTCGACAAGCTGCGCCGGGCTCATCGGCTTGTCGCCGGCATTGAGACGGGCGTCGAACAATTCGCGCATGCGCATTTCGACGCTGTCCGGCAATCTGCGGGTGACCACGACCAGCGGCTTCTTGGCGGTTGCCATTCGCTGCCTCTTGCGCAAGGGGACGTGCAATTCGGCCTGAAAACCACCGGCCGCAACGGCCGTTTGCCGCATCCGCCCGTTCAGGTCTCTTTAACCCCGCTCGCCGACACTTACGGCCGGGAGGTGGTTCATTAAAATCTCTCTACCAGATGGCTGCGTTCCCACAAAGCGCGCCGGGGTTCCCGGCGCGTTTGCGCGCCGATAATGGAAACCGGGCGTTTAGCGATGGCACTGCGACGTAGCCGGCTGACGATCGCTTTGAGCTGGACTGCCTTGAGCTGGGCTGCAATTGCCGCCCTACTGACTCTCACCGGCCCCGCCGCGCAGGCGGGTAATGATCCCACGTCAAGCGGACTGCCGGTGCCGCGTTTCGTGAGCCTCAAGGCGGATCGCGTCACCGTGCGCGGCGGCCCCGACAAGGACCACGACGTTGCCTGGATCTATACCCGCGTCGGCTGGCCGGTCGAAATCACCGCGGAATTCGAGAACTGGCGCCGCATCCGCGATTCCGATGGCTCGGAAGGATGGGTCTATCATTCGCTGCTGTCGGGAAAGCGCATGGCAACCGTGCAGCTCAAATCGAAGACCGATCTGGCGCCGCTCTATGACAAGCCGGACGCCAAAAGCGCGGTGGCCGCGCAATTGCAAGTCGGCGTGCTGGCCGCCGTCAAGCATTGCACCGGCACCTGGTGCCAAATCTCGGGCGATGGTTTTGACGGCTGGATCGAGCAGAACGAGCTCTGGGGCGTTTATCCCGACGAGAAGATCGATTGATGCGACAACGGTTATGGACGTTCCGCCATTTGCGCGTCCAACAGCGAGATCAACCCCGTTAGGATTTCGGTTGGCGATGGCGGGCAGCCGCGAATGTGCAGGTCGACTGGGACCACATTCGAAACCCCGCCGATGACGGCGTAGCTGCCCGAGAAAATTCCGCCATCAACTGCGCAGTCTCCTACCGCGACGACCCATTTGGGGTCCGGTGTTGCGCGGTAGGTCCGCTCCAACGCCTCGCGCATGTTCTTGGTCACTGGTCCGGTCACCAAGAGCAAATCGGCGTGGCGCGGCGACGCGACGAAGCGCAGGCCAAAACGCTCGAGATCGTAGAACGCATTGTTGAGGGCATTGATTTCAAGCTCACAGCCGTTGCATGAGCCTGCGTCGACCTCGCGGATCGACAGGCTGCGTCCCAACCGCCGCCGCGCGGCGCGGTCGAGCTGCCTTGCAAGCTCGCCAAGCACCTCGTCGCCGACGCGTGGCGGCGCCTCGGTTAGCGGGCGGCGCGTCAAACCCTCAAAAAGCGTTCTGCGCATAGTCTCGTCCTGTTGGACTGTCCTTACAGGTCGTGCCCCGAATAGGAGCAGTTGAATGATTTATTGCAGAGCGGGAAGTCGGCAACGATGTTGCCCTCGATTGCGGCCTCAAGCAGCGGCCATTGAAACCAAGACGGATCGCGCAGATGACAACGCACGACACGCGCGCCGTCTAGCCGCACCGAGGCCAGTACATCGCCGCGGAAACCTTCCGCAAAGCCCAATCCTTCGCCGGTACCGCCGTCGAGCGCGGTCGCGATTGGTCCATTCGGCAGTCGCTCGATGAGTTGTTCGAGGAGCGCCAGGCTTTGCTCGACTTCGCGGATGCGTATCCAGACGCGGGCGTTGACATCACCCTCCGTCAGTACGGGAACGGCGAAGTCGAGTTCGTCGTATGGCGCGTAGCCCGGCATTTTCCGAGCGTCGACATTGCGACCGCTGGCGCGTCCGACGTAGCCGGCAGCGCCGAACTGCCGCGCGAGTTCCGCGCTAACGACCCCCGTTGCGACGGTACGTTCCTGCAGCGAGGCTGTATTGTCGTAAAGCTCGACCAGGCGCGGAAAGCGCCGCCGAAAATGTTGCAAGGCGTCTTTGAGGCAAGTCACGCCGGCGGGACCAAGATCGTTCGTGACGCCACCTGGAATGGCCCGGTCCATCATCAGCCGGTGTCCGAAACAGGTCTCGGCCGCACGCAACACCAACTCGCGCAGGATGCCGCAATGCGCATGCATGAGCGAGAACGAGGCGTCATTGCAGATGGCGCCGATGTCCCCGAAATGGTTGGCCAGCCGTTCGAGCTCCGCCATCAGCGCCCGCAAATATCGCGCCCGTGGCGGCGTTTCAACGTTCAACGCCGCCTCGACGGCATGAGCGAATGCGATCCCGTAGGCCACAGTGCTGTCACCCGATATGCGCGCGGCAAGCCGCGCCGCCCGCTCGATCGTTGCGCCCGACATCAGGGATTCGATGCCCTTGTGCGCGTAGCCCAAACGCTCTTCGAGTCGCACCACGGTTTCGCCTGAAGCGGTGAAACGGAAATGTCCCGGCTCGATGATGCCGGCATGCACCGGGCCAACGGGAATCTGATGTAGGCTTTCGCCATCCACCGGCAAAAACGCGTAGGTGGAACGCGCACCCGATGCCGCCGTGCGTGAGCCGAGCGGATATTTCACGTCCCAAAATCCGAGATCGAGCCACGGGCGCGTGTCAGGGGCGTCGACCGGATTAAGTCCGTAGAGGCTATGCAGGGCGCGTTCGAGCCGGATGGCCGGCGGGTGGCGCGCACCAACCGACGGGAACGTTTCGTCCGGACATTCGAGGCTCACGACCGCAATATTGTTGCTGTCCTGCTCGATGAACGCCAGGTGTACCGTGCAGGAAGCGCCGGCATCGCCCCAGAGACCAAGCAGCGTCGCGCGGCCGGCGGCGATTTCACTCACAATTTTACCCCAGGTGTCCGGTGTCACTATCAGGCGCGGCCATGGCCGATGATCTTCGATCCGCCTGCCCTGAATGGTGTCGATGAATGTGGGCATCGGTCTAACCAAGCAAGCCGGCGACGTTCTGGAACCACACGACGAGCGCCGGCGGCATGTAGATGCCGGCGACAAGGACGAGCCCGAGATGGCTGAACATCGGGACGTAAGAGGCCTGCGCCTTGGCACTAGGACCGCGCGGCTCGCCGAAGGCTATGCCGTTGAGCCGCAGGAACAGCCCGGCGACGCCGACGATGATGCCGAAGACGAGAATGATCGCAAGCAGCGGCTCGCGGGCGAAAGTCGAACTCACTACTAGGAATTCGCTCATGAAGATGCCGAGCGGCGGCAACCCGGCGATTGCCACGACGCCGAGGATCAGGCTCCAGCCAAGCACGGGATGGGTCTCGGTCAGGCCGCCCATATCGGCGATGCGCTGCGTCCCTTTGACCTGCGCAACATGGCCGACGGCGAAGAAGATCGCCGATTTGGTAAGCGAATGCATGGTCATGTGCAGGAGGCCGGCAAAATTTGCGATCGGGCCGCCCATGCCGAAGGCGAAAGTGATGATGCCCATGTGTTCGATCGAAGAATAGGCAAACATGCGCTTGATGTCGCGCCGGCGGTAAAGCATGAACGCCGCAAACACGAGCGAAAGCAATCCGAGCGTCACCATCAGCGGGCCGGGCGCGAGCGCGTCGGGGTTCGCCGCCAGCAGCATCTTGAAGCGTAACAATGCATAAAGCGCGACATTGAGTAGCAATCCCGACAGCACCGCCGAGATCGGCGTCGGACCCTCGGCATGCGCATCGGGCAGCCAGGCATGCAACGGTGCAAGGCCGACCTTGGTACCGTAGCCGAGCAGCAGAAAGACAAAGGCGACATTGAGCAATGCGGGATCGAAAGCGCTCGCGCGGGTGACGAGCACGGACCAGACCATGGCGTCGAGGCCTTCGCCCACGACCGGGCGCGCGGCCATGTAGACCAGGATGGTGCCGAACAAAGCGAGCGCGATGCCGACGCTGCCGAGAATGAAATACTTCCACGCTGCTTCGAGCGCCTCATGGGTGCGGTAAATGCCGACCATCAGTACCGTGGTCAGCGTGGCGAGCTCGATCGCCACCCACATCAGGCCGATATTGTTGGAGACCAGCGCAAGATTCATCGCGAACATCAGCACCTGATACATGGCGTGGTAGAAACGCACGGAAGACGCCGTCAGCCGGCCGATCTCAAGCTCGTGGCCGATGTAGCTCGCGCTGAATATGCTCGTGGTGAAAGCGACGAATGTCGTGAGCACGATGAACGTGCCGTTGAGATCGTCGACAAGAAGATAAGGACCGGGTTGCGGCTTTGCGAGCAATAGCGAGAGCGCGCAGATCAGCGTCAGCGCCGTCGTCATCACGTTGAGCCGCGCGGTCGCCCGATAATTGGGAAGGGCGGCAAACACCGCGGCGGCGACCGCCGGTATCACCAGGACTCCGGGCAGGGCATGGACCGCCAATACATCGAGCGTCATCGGCGTTCTCCCCGGAACCGGTCGAGCACCTGCACGTCGACCGAGTCGAAGCGCTCGCGGATGCGGAACAAGAAGATTCCGATCACGATGAAGGCGATGAGGATAGAAAACGCCACGCTGATTTCGACGACGAGCGGCATACCTTTGGCCCCGGTCGCCGCAAGCACGAGGCCGTTCTCGAGCGACATGAAGCCGACCACTTGGCTTACCGCATTGCGCCGCGTCACCATCATCAAGAGGCCGAGCAGCACGACAGCGAGCGCGAATGCGAGATCCTCGCGCGCCAACGGATCGGCCTCTTGCGTGACGCGCAGCATCACGACCATGGAGAGCGCGACGAGGCCGATGCCGGCAAGCATGGTGATTCCGACGCCAACCGCCTTCTCGACTTCGCGATGAATACCGAGTCGCACGATGATCCGGTGCAGTGTCACCGGGATGACGATCGCCTTGAAGATGAGTGCGATCGCGGCGGTTATGTAGAGGTGCGGCGCGTCCTGTATGAAGGCCTGCCAGGCGACCGAAGCCGCCAGCACAAGCGCGTGCAAGGCGTAGATGTTGAGCAGCGAGTATAACCGGCCCTGATAAAGCTCGAGGAGGCTGACCAGCACGAGCGAGCCGGCGAGCAGATGGGCTATGTCGAAATCGATTCCGCTCATCAGAAACTCCCCGATACGAAGCGCAGCAGCGTCGCAAGCAGGCCGAGCATCAGCGCCGCGCCTAAAAATTCGGGCACGCGGAACACACGCATCTTGGCGATCGACGTCTCGAACAGCGCGAGGAGGACGCCGCCAATAGCGAGTTTCAAGATGTAGGCCGCAACCCCGACGACAAGCGCCCGCCCTTCGGTGCCGCCGGGAGCGAGTCCCCAGGGCGCGAACAGACAAGCGATGACGGAGACATAGAGGATGAGCTTGAGCGAAGCGGAAAGCTCGATCAGCGCCAGATGCCGGCCCGAATATTCGAGCACCATGGCCTCGTGCACCATCGTGAGCTCGAGATGGGTCGCCGGATTGTCGACCGGAATCCGCCCATTCTCGGCGATCGCCACCATGATGAGCGCGATAAGCGCCAGGCCGAGCGACACGCGCAGCCCGACCTCCGAAGAGGCCATGAAGGCCGCCATATTGGACAACTGCGTCGAGCCGGCGATCAAAGCGAGCGTGAACACGATCATGATCATCGCCGGCTCGGCGAGCGAGGCGATCATCACCTCACGGCTCGATCCGATGCCGCCGAAGCTCGTGCCGACATCAAGTCCGGCGAGCGCAAGGAAGAAGCGCCCGCTGCCCAGCAGCGCAATGATGGCGATGAGGTCGGCCGACCACGAAAACAACAGCCCGCTGCGGAAGGTTGGCACCAGCGACGCGGCGACCCAGGTGGCGGCGAATATGAGATACGGAATGATGCGGAACAGCCACGAGGCGCTTTCCGCCAGCACTACTTCCTTGCGCATGAGCCGCGCCAGATCGCGATACGGCTGGATCAGCGGCGGCCCCTGCCGCCGCAGCAACCGCGCCTTCACCTTGCGCACGAAGCCCGTGAAGAGCGGCGCCAGCAGCAGCACCAGCAGCATTTGCGCGCCTTGAACGGCCAGATCGAGGGTCAGGGCCATATGGCGAGCACCAGGAGCAGGATGACGAGGGCGCCGAATACCAAGCTGAGGAATTGGCGGATGGTCAGGAACTGCAGACGATTGAGCCGATCGGCGGCAAAGCCGATGCCGATCACGAGCGGCGCATACAGCGTTTCCCAGATGACATCGTGCAATTCCACGGTCAGCCGCGCCGGCCGCGTATCGCCGGGCGGTGGCATGAAGCCGTGCTCGCGGGCGCGAAACACGACGGTGCCAAACACGCGGCGGATCGGCTGCGCGAAGCTCATCGCCGTGTATTGCGTCGCAGGGCTGGCGTCGGGATAGCCGCAATCCCAGGCCGGCGCGCGGCGCAGCCGGTTCGAGGCGAAACGGTGGATCACAAATGCCGCGAGCGTGCCCGATATGATCATAAACACGAAGACGAGCAGGCCGTCATAGGAACTGCGGCTCGCGGCAATTGGAACGATCGAGAGCCATTGCGTGCCGGTCTGCACCGGCATGTGCCCGCCGATGAGAGCGGAACTGACCGGCGCGAGCGCATCGATGAACAGGCCGGGCAGTATTCCGGCGAGGAGGCATAGCGCCGCGAGAAAGAACATCGCGGCGAGCGAGAACGAATCGGTTTCCTTCGCGCTTTCGGCGGCGTTGGTTCGGGGGCGACCGAGAAATGTCACACCGTAAACCTTGACGAAACAGGCCGCGGCCAGTGCGGCGGACAGCGCGAGCAATGCCCCGACCGCCGGCACCAGAAGCTTGAGGCCCCATGCCGGCAGTTGCGGGCTGAGCAGGATCGCCTGGAACGTGAGCCACTCAGAGACGAAGCCATTGAGCGGCGGCAGCGCCGAGATGGCTACGCAGCCGATCAGGAAGACAAACGCGGTTTGCGGCATGCGATGGATAAGGCCGCCGAGATGCTCCATGTCGCGTTCGCCGGTCGCGGTGAGCACCGCGCCGGCGCCGAAGAACAGCAGGCTCTTGAACAGCGAATGATTGAACACGTGGAAGAGCGCTGCGGTCAGCGCCAGAGCTGCGGCGAAGACCATGCCGTGAGTCTTGAATGCGAGTGCAAGGCCGAGTCCGATGAAGATGATGCCGATATTCTCCACCGTGTGATAGGCGAGCAGCCGTTTGAGATCGTGCTGCATGAGCGCATAGAGCACGCCCATGACCATCGTCACGCCGGCGAATGCGAGCACCACGATGCTCCACCACCAAGCCGGACCGCCGGCGAGATCGAATACGATCCGGACGAAGCCGTAGACGGCGACCTTCGTCATCACACCGCTCATGAGGGCAGAGACGTGACTTGGAGCGGCAGGGTGCGCGAGCGGAAGCCACACGTGCAACGGCACGAGTCCCGCTTTTGATCCTGCTCCAACAAGCGCCAGGATCAGCGCCAGCGCGCCGAGCGCCGCGGTGGGATGCGCAGCGCGCATCTGGGCGAACGTGTAAAGCCCGTCTGGACCGGCAAGGAGGCCGAAGGCGAGCAGCAAAGCGAGCGTGCCGAAACTCGCCATCACCAGATAGACGTAGCCGGCACGCACATTGTCGGGCACGCGATGGTGCGACATCACCAGCGCCCACGAGGTGAGCGACATGAACTCCCAGGAGAACAAGAACGTGAAGGCGTCATCGGCGAGCACGACGAGCGTCATGGCGGCGACGAAGGCGGGATAGAACGGCAACACCCGCTCCGGCGCCGTCTCGTGCTGCCCATAGCCAAGCGCAAACAGGCTCGCGCTCATGGCGCCGAGATCGACGACGACGAGAAAAAATGCGGAGAGCGCGTCGATGCGTAAATGCGCGCCGAGCCACGGCACGCCGACCGGCAGCGTGATGCCTTCAGATGCTCCGGCGCCGAGAAGATGCGTCAGGGCGGCTGCGAGCGAAACCGCCGACACGAACATGCTTGCGCCGTAAACGAGGCGCGTCGCCGCACGCGAACGCCCGAGCGCCACGGCGAGCGGGGCAAGGACCAGCAAGACCGCGGCGCAAACGAGGACGATCATCAGCGTCACGGGGTTGTCCCCTTCAGCCGCACACCACGGCCACCGCCTTGGCTCGCTGCGTTGTCGGAGATCAGCTCGATACCGAGCGCATCGAGCGCCGCGATGAGCTTCATCAGGGAATCGACGTTGCCGCGGATCAAATCCTCGCTCGCCTCCATCCGCTGGATGGTCGGCAGCGACAACCCGGCCGCTTCAGCGAGCTTGCGCTGATCGATGTCAAGAAGCGCGCGAGAGGCCCGGAGCTGGCCGGCGGTGATCATGCGTCACATCAGAAGTGATGTATAAAACGTCTATTTTCAGAAATAGCGATTCTATTATGATGTTGCAATCGACAATTGCATTGCGCTGCGCCTGACCTTCGGTCAGCGCAGTGCGTGAACGGTTCGGGACTTCAGAAGATTATGATTTTTCAGCGGCTTATGCGCCGCAACCGCACCACGACGTCGATGCGGTCGATCTCATAGCCTTCGGGGGGCACCGGCGCCTTGCCGACGACAACGTCGCTCGACGGAATGTCGATGAGATCGTTTTGGTCTTCGATGAAGAAGTGGTGGTGCTCGGAATTGTTTGTATCGAAATAGGCTTTCGATCCGTCCACGGCCACCTGGCGCAGCAGGCCGACTTCCGTGAATTGGTGCAACGTGTTGTAGACGGTTGCCAGCGACACCGGCACTTTGGCGCGTGTCGCCTCCTCGTAGAGCATTTCCGCCGTCACATGGCGGTCGCCCTTGGCGAACAAAATCCAGCCAAGCGCCATGCGCTGCCGCGTCGGACGTAAGCCTACGTCGCGCAGCTTCGCCTTAACGTCATGCCACGGGCACCCCGTGAGGTCGGCGCGGCCCTGTTGGATCGTCGCCGGGGCAGCGCCGGGAACAATCGGACGCGCTGTAAAGACTGGACGCGATTCTGTCATAGCGGCACCAACGGCCTTTGCGGCCGACAAGATCGTTGCAAGTGAAATTATTATACGCCACCCTGCGCCTGCTGCAACTGCCCCGCCATTAGGCAGCAGATCCGCTTCCCGCCAAGCAGGCACAGCGCCGGGGGTGCGGCTTTGCCGCATTCCTCCAATATGTTAGGGATTGAAAAACTGGCCGGAAACGGCGGAGCGGGATGCGGATGCAGGATCGCCGAACGAATTTCGAATACGAGGATCTCCTTGCCTGCGGGCGAGGCGAGCTTTTCGTCGAGGGCCCCCAACTGCCGTTGCCGCCGATGCTGATGTTCGACCGCATTTCCGAAATCGCGGAAGTGGGCGGCGAATACGGCAAGGGCCTGGTTCGCGCGGTGCTCGATCTCAAGCCCGACCTCTGGTTCTTTCCCTGCCACTTCAAGGGCGATCCGGTGATGCCCGGCTGCCTCGGTATTGATGCGTTGTGGCAATTGCTCGGCTTTTTTCTCGGCTGGGCGGGCTCGCCCGGAAAAGGCCGCGCGCTCGGCATGGGCGAGATCAAGTTTTCCGGCCAGGTGCTACCGACCATGAAGAACATCGTTTACGGCATCGACATCAAGCGCGTGATGCGCTCGAAGCTGGTGCTCGGCATCGCCGACGGCTGGCTCTCTGCGGACGGTTCCGTGATCTATCGCGCGCTCGACCTCAAAGTCGGTCTGTTCCGCAATGAAGAGCCGCAACCGAACGAAGCATAATACGCGACGCGGCTGAGGCGGACGAGGCAAACATGAAACGCGTGGTCGTCACCGGGATGGGCATCGTCTCGTCCATCGGCAACAACACGCAGGAAGTCTTGGCTTCGCTCCGCGAAGCAAAATCGGGCATCGTCCGCGCCGACAAATACGCCGAGCTCGGATTCCGCTGCCAAGTGCACGGTGCGCCAACGCTCGATCCCAGCGAGTCCGTCGATCGCCGCGCGATGCGCTTTCTGGGCGGCGGCGCCGCATGGAACCACGTCGCCATGGAGCAGGCGATACGCGATTCCGGAATAGAAGAGACCGACATTTCCAACGAGCGCACCGGGATCGTCATGGGTTCGGGCGGGCCGTCGACGCGCACCATCGTCGAGAGCGCGGATATCGCGCGCTCCAAGGGACCCAAACGCGTCGGCCCATTCGCGGTGCCCAAATCGATGTCGTCTTCAGCCTCCGCAACGCTCGCGACCTGGTTCAAGATCAAGGGCGTGAGCTATTCGATCTCGTCGGCCTGCGCGACTTCGAACCATTGCATCGGCAATGCCTACGAATTGATCCAGCACGGCAAGCAGGACATGATCTTCGCCGGCGGCTGCGAGGAGCTAGACTGGACCTTGTCGGTCCTGTTCGACGCCATGGGGGCGCTGTCGTCAAAGTTCAACGACACCCCCGCCAAAGCCTCGCGCGCCTATGACGTGGATCGCGACGGTTTCGTCATCGCCGGCGGCGCCGGCGTTCTGGTGCTGGAAGAATTGGATCGCGCCAAAGCACGTGGCGCCAAGATCTACGCCGAAGTCGCCGGTTACGGCGCAACATCCGACGGTGTCGACATGGTGGCGCCGTCGGGCGAAGGCGCCGCGCGCTGCATGAAAATGGCGCTCGCAACCGTCAAGCCGCCGGTCGACTACATCAACCCGCACGCCACCTCGACGCCGATTGGCGATCTCAAGGAAATCGAGGCGATCCGTGCGGTCTTCGGAGCTGGCGATAAATGCCCGCCGATCTCCGCCACCAAGTCGCTCACCGGCCACTCCCAAGGCGCGACCGGCGTACACGAAGCGATCTATTCCCTGCTGATGATGAACTCGGGCTTCATCTGCGAGAGCGCCAACATCGAGAATCTCGATCCGGCCTTTGCCGACATGCCGATCGTGCGCGCGCGACGCGACGACGTGATCCTGGGCTGCGTGCTGTCGAACTCGTTCGGTTTCGGCGGCACCAACGCCTGTCTCGTATTCAAGCACGTGGATGCCTGACGCATGCCCGGGCTGATGCAAGGCAAACGCGGCCTGATCATGGGGGTCGCCAACGATCACTCGATCGCATGGGGCATCGCCAAAACGCTGGCCGCGCATGACGCCAAGCTCGCCTTCACTTTTCAGGGCGACGCGCTCGGCAAGCGCGTCAAGCCGCTGGCGGAATCGGTCGTCGCCGATCTGGTGCTGCCGTGCGACGTCGAGGACATCGCCTCGGTCGATAAAGTCTTCGCCGAAATCGGTCGAACCTGGGGAACGCTCGATTTTCTCGTCCACGCCATCGCCTTCTCCGACAAGACGCAGCTTACGGGCCGCTTTGCCGACACCACGCGCGAGAATTTTCTCCACACCATGCTGATCTCGTGTTTCGCCTTCACGGAAGCGGCGAAGCGTGCGGCGGCGCTGATGCCGAACGGCGGCGCCATGCTCACGCTCACCTATAACGGCGGCGAGCGCGCGATGCCGAACTACAATGCCATGGGCCCCGCCAAGGCGGCGCTCGAAGCATCGGTGCGCTACCTCGCTGTCGATTTCGGTTCGAGCAGGATTCGCGTCAACGCGATTTCAGCGGGGCCGATCCGCACGCTGGCCGGCGCCGGCATCGGCGACGCGCGGGCGATGTTTGCGTTCCAGCAGCGGCATTCGCCGCTGCATCGCGGCGTCACGCTCGATGAGCTCGGCGGCGCCGGGCTCTATCTGCTGTCCGATCTCTCCGCCGGCGTCACCGGCGAAATCCACTTCGTCGATTCCGGATACAACGTGATCGCCATGCCGCATCCGGACGCGCTGCGGGCCGACAGTCAACGCCCGACGGATGACGCCGCGAAGTGACCAGTTGCCCGTCATCCTGAGGTGCGAGCGAAGCGAGCGGCCGAGGCGCCGAAGCCGTTGCCCTTCGAGGCGCGGCTTGCCGCGCACCTCAGGGTGACGGAAATGGTCTAGAGTTCACCGCCGACAAAAAACTCCCGTAGCTCCCGATACGTCTCCTCCGGCGCCTCTTCGGAAAGATAATGGCCGCAGGGCAGCGCCTTGGCGCCGCGGATGTCGGCGGCGTAACGCTGCCAGATTTCGCCTGGGCCCGGCTTGTGATTACGGCCGACGCCGCCGGTTGCGCCCCACAACAGCAGCACCGGGCATGTGATTTTTCGCCCGGCGTCGAAATCCTTGGTGTCCATGTCGAGATCGATACCGGCCGCGGCGCGATAATCTTCGCACATGGCGTGGACCGTGGCCGGATTGCGCATATAGCGCTTGTATTCTTCGAGCGCCGCCGGATCGAAGAAGCTCAAGCCTTGTTTGGTCTTGGCGAGCTTCTTCTGGATGAAGAAATCCGGATCGGCGCTCATCAAATGCTCGGGAAAATCGTAGGGCTGGATCATGAAGAACCAGTGCCACGAGAACGTGGCCCAGGACTTGGTGACGTTGTTGAACAGATGATGCTGCGGCATGATGTCGAGGATGGCCGCGCGGGCAACCGCTTGCTCATGATCGAGGCACATGCGGTGCAGCACGCGCGCACCGCGGTCATGGCCGGCGGCATAGAAGCGCGTGTGGCCGAGCGCTGCCATCACCTCGATCTGATCCTGCGCCATGGCGCGGAACGAATAGCCGGAATGATCGTCGCCGCCCGGCGGCTTCTCGGAATCGCCGTAGCCGCGCAGATCGGTGGCGACCACAGTAAATTCTGCCGCCAGCCGCGGCGCGAATTTGTGCCATGATAGATGGCTGAACGGATTACCGTGCAACAGCAGAAGCGGCGGCCCCTTGCCGCCGTAGACGGTCACGATCCGCGCACCGCTGGTCTTGATCTCGGTACGGGTGAAGTTTTCGAACATTTGTCCTCCCGTCATTCCGCGGCGCGCGAAAGCGCGAGCCCGGAATCCATAGTCCCTGTCAGGTGGATGATAACTCTTATCTTCGCTAACCTCACGCTTCGTGGTTATGGATTCCGGGCCCGCGGGCTTTGCCTGCGTCCCGGAATGACGGGGGGAGCACAATGCCGTCAGACATCGATCCGCACTCCGGATTTCGCCTGCCGCTGCCGCGACGCGAGGATTTAGATGAGGCCGGCAAACGCGCCTACGACCGCGCCAATACGCCCGGAAAGACGCTCGTCGGGTTGCGCGGCCGGGCGGGCATTCGCCTCTACAGCAGCAAGACCGTCGAGGCACACGATACGATCAACCAGTATCTGCGCTTTCAGGCCGGCTTCGATCCAAAACTTCGCGAGATCGCTATCCTTACCGTTGCCCGCGAAATGGACAGCCAATTCGAATGGGCCGCGCACGAGCCCGAAGCGTTGAAGGGGGGCGTGCCGGCCGAAATCATCGACATCATCAAACGCCGCAAAAGCACCGAGGATTTAAGCGAAACCGAGGCCGCGGTCATCGAATTCGGCGACAGTTATTTCGCGATCACAAAGTCACCTCCAAAACCTTCGCGCGGATGCGGGCATTGCTCGAACCGGGCAAGCTGGTCAACCTCGTTTTGCTGATGGGCAATTACGCCTCAACCGCAGCGCTGCTCGCGGCTTTCGACATGCAGGTGCCGGATGGCAAGCCGCTATTGCCGGCGCCGTAGCTTCACCCTCTTCCGGAACGGGAGAGAAATAAGAAGATCATCGCTTCGGCTTGTCGAGGCCGAATTCGCTCCAGCGCGCTTTGGCCGCCGCGATGTCGTCCGGCCCGGGCCAGACGGTGGGCGGGAAACGCGCGCCGCCGAGATCGGGATCGGGGTCGTAATCGAGATTGATGGTGGCGTCGATCAGAACGCGATTCCATTTGCCGGTGCCGAATTGCGTGACATTGCGATCGCGCCGGCGCGTCGACGGATCGAGGCCGGCGCCGAACGTCGACGGCATGATCAGAATGTCGTTCTCGCCGGCATTGACGCGGTAGGCGATCGCCCAATCGACCGCCGCGTAATCGTGGATATCGATGTCGTCGTCGACCACGGTGACGTGCTTGTAGCGCACATGCGCCGCCGAACTGCCCCACAGCGCATTGGCGACTTGCTTGGCCTGATTGCGATAACTCTGCTTGATCTGCACCAACACGTTGATGCCGGCCTGCACCGGCGGGCACCACACGTCGGTAACGCCGGGCACGCCGGCGCGGTCGAGCACGTTCCAGGCGGCGGCGGCGCGCATGACCGACGAGCACACGCCGTTCTCCGAATAACTGCCCGGCATCGAGCCTTCGATGGTGCCGCGCAGGATCGGGTCGGTGCGATGGGTGATGCAGGTGACGCGGATCGTCGGCTTTGGCGAGCGGTCGCCCGCGACGTAGCCGGTGAACTCGGCGAACGGGCCTTCCATCTCGTAAGATTCAGGATCGAGGCCGAGATAGCCTTCGATGACGATCTCGGAAGTGGCCGGCACGTGCAGGTCGACGGTTTCGCATTTGACGAGCTCGACCGGCGCGCCGCGGATGGCGCCGATGACGTCGTATTCGCACATGTTCTTCGGCACCGGCGAGCCGCCGACGAAATCGAGCGACGGCTCCCAGCCGATCGCAACCGCGATCGGCATTTCCTTGTGGCCTTGCTGCTGCCACGCGGTGACGTGATGGCCGATGTGCTGCGCCCGCCACATCAGGATCGGAATCAGGTTCTTGCCCGCCACCATGCCGCGATAGACGCCGACATTCATCACGCCGGTGTCGGGATCCTTGGTGACGACGCCGCCATAGGTCAGGACATAGCGGCCGCCGTCGATGCGATTCCATTGCGGCACCGGAAACTCGTTGAGATCGACGTCATCGCCCTTGACGACGTTTTCCTTCACCGGACCGGTCTTGACGATTTTGGGCGGAATTCCTTCGGTGAGGATGGTGCGACCGATTTTCACCAATTCACGTGCGTGCGCGTCGGGCGGCAAGCCGAGCAACATCGCGAGCCGCCGATGGCTGGCGAGACTTCCGGTCATAACTTGCCGGCAGCGGCTGTTGGCGCCGTAATCGCGGATATTGTTGAACAGCAGCGCCGGCCCGGTGCCGGCGCCTTGCGCCAGGCGCGCCACGGTGCCGAGCTCGATATTCCAATCGACCTCGGCGTCGATGCGCGCAAGCTCGCCGGCCGCATCGAGCGCCTTGATCCAGCCGCGCATGTCGCCGTAAGCAACCGGCTTTCGTTCTGTGGTCATGGATTGTCCCGGTGGGATGAGGAGCGTTTTTGCGCCGTGACGGCGGGGCCTGTCAATTCATTACGCTGACGCGAGGCGTTCCACTCAGGAGCGGACGAGCGTATTCATTCCCGCGACGCATCTGCGTCCGAGTCTTGAAAAAACTTTTCGTAAGCCCTCCCCCAAAAGGGAGGCGGAGCGCCGACAGGCGCATTGTCTTGGAGCTGCATCGGCGGATGCGGCCTCCCCCCTCCGTATTTTCCCCGCGCGTGCAGGAAAATACGGAGGGGGCTCGCCTTTCGGCGCTCCACCGCGGCGCTTGCCACGCAAATTAATGCCATGGCTCAGCCCAGGCCGTGTTTCCTGGGACGTGCGTGCGGCGGGCGTTAGCCGCCGTGCGCTGTCCCAGTCCAGCGAGGCACCTCGCAGACCGGTCATAATGCCGGCCCAAACGATGCCCGGACCGCCCGGGAGCGGGAGCGGGAGCGGGAGCGGGAGCGGGAGCGGGAGCGGGAGCGGGAGCGGGAGCGGGATTACAAGCCCCGCCCGCAGGAACCGCACTCTCCCCACTTCAAGGATGTCTCGAGAAGCGTCCCTTCGATGAGCGAGATTTTCCGTATGTAACCGTATCAGTGACAAATGCCAAGCGATTTGTCTCTTTTTAAGAGACAAGCTCATATACGCGCTTGTGTGCCGAAGCACGCCCACGGCTGCCCGGATCAAGCCTTGGAACCCCGGTCGCGTCTGCCGCGTTATTCAAGCCGATGACGACCGTTCCGATCTAGGAACGCCCAATGGCCGCTCAATCACACAAAAACATTCATCGATCGCAACTGTGACGGCGCTTCTGACCGCGTCCCTGGTCTTAGCTGGAAGCAGCGTGACTTTCGCGCCCGCCGAGGCGCAGTCCGGCGGTTCTTCATCTCACGCGGGCGCAAGTTCTGCGACCTCCGCGCCGCCGCCGGCGGTCGAAAACGTTCCGGCAATGCCGCCCCCGGCATCTAACCCGCCGGCCTCGTCGAAAACGGTACCTCCGCCGTGAAACTCCGGTATCCCCGACGCTTCCAAGTTCGACATCCGGTTCATACTAAGGACGTCGACGGCCGCGCGGCAGCCGTAATTATCCGACTTGAGCCGGAACGGAATTTGCCGCTGCCTGCCGCGACTGTGGAGGCGGAGTTGTTTCTGCCTATTTTCATCGGCGCAGGTATCGGTTTTACTCCTCCAATGCCTGACCTATTCATTGACCAAAGGAAAACATCATGAGCAACGGCAGCACGCTTTCGCTCCCCGAACTCGAAGACCGCATCGCTATCACGCGTGACAATATCCGTCAGCTCATCGAGCAAGCTGCGGCGGCCTCGGGCGCCGGCGATGAAGACCGCAATGCGGATCGTATTGCGCAACAAAATGAAGAGCTTGAAAAGCTGATCAAGCAAAGAGACGAGCTGCAGAAGAAATAAAATAATCCAGCATGAACTCGTTCTTATACGCGTCGCTTTCTTTGTGTCGTTGCCGGACTTGATCCGGCAATCCATGCGACAGCGCCGCATGCAAAGCGTCAATCCAACCGCGTCACCACGACCAGCCGCTTGATCTGTTGATTGTCGTAGGCCTGCAGGAAAGCATCGTAGTTCCGAAACGACACGCAGCCGTTCGAATCGCCATTCGGACCGAGCATGAAGCTATGGGCGAGAAGACCGGTGCGGCCGAAGACTTTTCCCTCGTCCTCGGGGATCAGCCGAAGCGCGCGCACGCCGTGGAATAGCGCTTCCCGCGGCTCGAGATCGTAGACATTTGGCGGCGTGACTCCGTAATCTTTTTCGGCGGCATAGCGCGGATCATCGAGCCTGCTGCCCAGGCCGGAATGCGCTTCGAGCTGGGTGCCGTCCGGCATGTAGACCTTATGCGCGGAAATATCATAAACGGCGGTCCACTGGTCGTAGCGGCCGGATGCGAGGCTCTGCCCGCCCAGAACGCCGCCGTCGTCGGGAGCAGCATAAGCGAGTGTCAGGTTGGCGGGCTTGCCGAACAGCTTCTCGAAAGCAGGCTTGCCGAAAAGCTTCTCGAAAAACGGCTGATCGGCCGATGCATTGGCAACGGCGTGGTGTGTCTCCGTGCCGACGCGTGGGGACGCATTTGGGATTTGCGACAATCGAAGCTGCGGCACCGGCATTGCCGCGCTTTGCGCGATTCGATCGCCAGTCGGCGGCGTTGACGCAACGTCCTGCGTTTCCTGGATTGCGGGTTGCGGCGCCGGCGGCGCTGCCGCCTGGCGGCCCACTTGGACGGGCGCGCTTCTTGAAAACGTTCCGGGTGGGAAGCCCAGGGAAGAACGAGGATCGAACAGGAAAGCGTAGCTGTCCGAAGGAACCGGCGCACTCGGTTTTGCTGTTACGAGTTTGTCGCCGCGCGTGCCGACAACATCGACTTGATCGGCGCCGTCACCGGCAATATTGACGTAGAGCGTCCAGACCGACGCAAACACGACGCACGCGAAGGCCGCGCCGCCCAAGAGCCTTTGCGGGCGGGAACTCCGCGCCACACGTGAGCGATCGCGAGCCGCGGAATTATAACGTCGCTCGTTACGGAACGTCATTCCCCTCGCGTCCACCACTAATTACGCTTCCCCAAGCGGCGCTCGACGGCCACGTCGATTCGTTGCGGCACATCGGAGCGGAAAAGTGAGTTAGGCGCGCCCCAGCGACGAAAGTCCGCGCGAAGCTTTCCGTAGACCTGCAAGACTCTTTGCGGCACATTTACTTAAATCACGGTTAATTGCGGGAGGTTGATGAAACTCGCTGTCGGTCAGACGACAACAAGTTCCACAAGCGCGCCCGCGAACTCTCCGTTCGGTGATACCGGACCCCTGACCAGGCGGATTGGAATGAAGCGCGGCGACGAAATTAGAGCAGTCCAAAGGCAGATTTCGGTTTAATTCAGGCGACAAATATCAACCCGGCATTATTTGCCGAATCGCTCGCTCGGCGGGGCGATCTCGGTCACGAGATCGCGCACGAGTTTTTTGTTGGGTAGTGGCGTGAGCGTCATTTCCCGCGGTTGGAGGCGCGCTGTGCAGGCATAGACCGTCTCGCCGTCGACTTGGATCATGCATTCCTTGCAGGCGTTGGCGTTGATGCAGGAGAAGCGCATCGCCAATGACGGATCCTTGTTGATCCGCAGCCAGCGCAGGCCATCGAGCACCGATTGGCCCGGCTCAAACGGAACGTCGAATATCTCCCAGCGTCCGGCGTCGCGAGCTGAGCCGCGCCAGATTTTCAGTGTTGCAGCTTGGCTGGCGGCTTGTCTCATGACGCCATAGCTTCTGCGGGAGCGCCGGATATTTTTAGCTCACCGACGGAAAGCCACGCGCGCTGATGCACCTGCCATTGCGGCAATGTTTTAGGAAAATCCTCGCGCTGGTGTGCGCCGCGGCTTTCCGTACGGTTGAGCGCGGATTGCGCGACCGCGCGCGCGACGGTGAGCATATTGCGCAGATCGAACCATTCGAGCCGCTCGAGATCGAACGCGCCCCCTCCCTTCCCTTCCCCGCGAGCGGCAGAGGGTCGCTCGCGGAGCTCTTGTTCGAGCGCGGCGATGCCGGACAGCGCGCGGTGTAACTTCGCGCCGGTGCGCAAAGGCCCGACGTCGTCGGCCATGATCGCTTGCAGCCGTGCCACCATCGCGGCGGTGTTGGTCGCGCCGCGCGCCGGTGCGCCGACGCATATGAGATCGAGCGCGGCGCGCGTATCTTGCGGCAGTCCTTTTTGCCGCGGCGTTTGCTTGACGCGTTCGGCGGCGCTGCGGCCGGCGCGACGGCCGAACACCAAAGCTTCCGTAATGGCGTTGCCGGACAGCCGGTTGGCGCCGTTCGCGCCGCCGACCACTTCGCCGCCGACATAAAGACCGGGCACATTCGTGCCCAAAGTCGCCGCCTCGGCTGCGACGCCGCCCATGTGATAATGCGCGATCGGCGCGACCTCGACCGGCATGCGGGTGAGATCGATGGCGTTTTCCGCAAGCCGATCGATCACCGGGCCGAATGCTTCGCGCAATGCCGCCGCGGTGCAGTGCTCGAAGCTCAAATAAGCGCCCCCATGCGGCGAACCGCGGCCGGCCTCGACTTCTTTGACGATGGCATAGGTCGCAAGATCGCGCGCCAGCACATATTTGCCGTCCTCGTCGGAGCCGTATTTCGACGTGAATTCTTCCATGGACCCGTTGAGGAGCCGGCCGCCGAGCTTGTAGCGGAACGGATCCCACATGATCGGATCCATGCCGACAAGCCGCGGCGCCAGATGCCCGATCGGAAAGAACTGCACGAATTCCATGTCGATCAAGGACGCGCCGGCGCGCAGCGCCAACGCATAGCCGTCGCCGCCCATATTTGTTGACGCACTATTGCGTCGGTAAAGCCGCGTCAGCCCGCCGGTCGCCAGCACCGTGGCCTTGGCCGCGATGGTGACCGGCGCGCCGGTGCCGAGATGATACCCAACCGCGCCAGCAATCTCGCCGTCGCTTAAGACAAGGTCGACGACACAGAGGTCGCCGGCTTTGCGGATATTTTGGTTACGCGCCATCACCGTGCGCAGTGTCTTCGACACCGCAGGCCCGGTATTGATGAAATCGACATAGACGCAGCGCGGCCGATCGTGGCCCGGCGCCGTGGTCGCGGTGATGTGGCCGTTTTTGCGCGCCCAGCCGACGCCCCAAGCGTCGAGCTCGCGGATGCAGTCTGGCCCGTCTTCGCATAAAAACTGCGCCAGTTTCTCGTCGCACAGTCCGCGACCGGCGGCGATGGTATCGTTGTAATGATGATGCCAATCGTCGGGCGTTTCCTCGCCGAGGGCTGCGGCAACGGTCATCTGCGCCATCACGGTGGCGCCGCCGCGCCCGATCAGGCTGCGATCGGCAAGCAGCACGCGCGCGCCATGGCGTGACGCTTCAATCGCGGCATACATCCCGGCAGCGCCGGAGCCGATGACCAGAACATCGGTTTCGATGGTGATGAGCTCTGGGATCATGCGGGGTCCTGCACATGGCGAAAATAGAATGCCGCTCGTCCCCGCGAAAGCGGGGACCAAGCACCTGGATTCCCGCTTGCGCGGGAATGAGCGGGAGGCCGTCTACGCCAGCAGCGGCTTACCGTTGGTCTCCGGCAAGAACGGCGTCACGCAGAAGCCAAGCACATAGATGCAGGCAATCGTCATCGCAGCGTGGCTGAAGCCGCCGAATTGCACGATTAGCATGCCGGCAAACAACGGGCCGAGGAAAGCGATGAAGCGCGGCGCGTTGAAGGCAAAGGCAAGCCCGGTGGCGCGCGAGCGGGTCGGGAACAGTTCCGGCAGCCACACCGCCATCCAGGAATATTGGCCGAGCGTGAAGAACGCATTGACCGCCGCGGCGACGAGCAGCAGCGTTAAATCCTGCGTCCACAGGAACAGTACCGGCGTCATCAGAAACGCCACCGCGAAAAAAAGCATCACGATCGGCTTGCGGCCGAAGCGGTCGGCGAGAAAGCCGAGGCTGACATAGCCGAGGATGGCGCCGAAATTATACGCCATGCCGGCATAGCTCGCCCATTGCGGGCCCGGCAGGCCGTTTTTGGCGGCGACCGAGGCGATATAGGGCGGAACCCACGATGAGATGCCCCACCAGGCGAGCGTCGTGGTCAGCGACATCAGGAAGACGAGTATCGTCCGCCGCCGGGTTTCCGGCTCGGCGAACAGATCGGCGACGGTGAAGCGGTTCAGCGCCGTTTCCTCCGCCGACAGCACAGCGCCACTGGCCTTGCGGGAGCGGGCTTCACGGCGCCGCGCATCGGTCTGTTGCCAAACCGCAGATTCATCGATCGAGGTTCTGATCCACAGCGTCAGCAGCGCCGGCAGGATGCCGATGACGAACATGTAGCGCCAAGCATCCGGCCCGAAGCCGGAGACGAACAGCCACACGAACGACGCCAAAAAGAAACCGATGCCAAGCCCGCATTGCATCAGGCCGGCGCCCTTGCCGCGCGCATTCTGCGGCCAGAGCTCCGCCATCATCGACGAGCCGGTCGCCCATTCCGAACCGATGGCGATGCCGACGGCAAAGCGCAGCAGCGCAAACGAAATCCAGTTGAACGACAGCGCGGTCAGGCCGGTCAGCAGCGAATAGGCGAGGATGGCGTAGATCATGGTCCGCTTGCGGCCGATGTAATCGGCGAGGATGCCGCCGCAGACGCCGCCGATACCCCACCCGAGCAAGGTGATGGCAATGATCGTCCCGGCATAGCCGGGAATTTGCGAATATTGCGCCGGTTCGAGCAAACTGTGCATGGCGGCGCCGACGGTGAGGATCAGCGCATACGTCTCGTAGCCGTCAAACAGCCAGCCGAGATTGGTGGCAATCAGCGTGCGCCATTGACGGGTCGTGAGCGAGCGATACCAAGGCAGCGTGCCGGCGGCGATGTCCGTCATGTCGTCGTCCCTCCCCCTTATGTATTCTTGCCGTCAAGCTTAGCCGAAAGATCGCGTCAAGTCACAACACCAAGTCACGGCGCGGTTGTTGGGGGCTTGGCGAAAGCCGCGGCCAGCCGCGCGGCAAATTGCCGTTCCATGTCCTTGGCTTTGGAGCGCAACACCGGCTGTCCGAGACTGCCGAGCTTGCCGGTCAAAGCTGCCTCGACCTCGTAATCGATCTTGGTCGCGTCGCCCAGTTCGGTCAGCCTGGTCAGCGCCGTCGCGGTGAGCCTGCCGACAATGCCGAGCGGGGCGCCTTCGACCTTGGCCTCGATCTCGTGCGGCTCATCGGCACGCACGACTGCGACGCTCACCTTGAATTTAAATTTCATGTAGGCGACTTTGGTTTCGAAGACCGCTGCATAGGTGTCCGGCGCGGTCTCGGTGAGATCGCTCACGCCGTCGACGCAAGACGCGAAAAAGCGCGCATCGCGCACCGCCTTGTACACCTCGGCGCGCGGCGCCTTGACCGTCAGTTCTCCGGAAAATTTCATCGCCGCTCTATTCTTCTACGCGCGCAAGGCGGTGAGCATGTCCTTGATATATTCGTCTGCGCTCGAAATCACGAGCATCCTGACGTGCGGCCGCAATTGCGCGAGCATCTTCGACAGCGTTTCGTCACTGGTCGAGGCGCCGCCCAAGATGAGCGCCGTGGTCATCACACGCTTGACGTTGCAGGCTTCGCCGATAATGGCCGCGGCGGCGGCGTTCTCGCCGGCGCTCGCGACCATGACAACGAGATCGGCCGCCTCCACCTCGTCGACCAGATCCTTGGTGCGGCCGGCGAGATCGTTGAGCCAGCCGCCCATTGAGAACGGCTCGCCCAGACGCGGCGCGCCGGAAAAGGCCGAAGCCGTCAAGAATGTCGCGCGCTGCCATTGCGACTGCGCCAGCTCCTTGACGATACGTTCGCTCGGCGTGTCGAGCGCGATCACCTTGACGGCACGGGGCTGCGAATTCGGACGGTCGATGCGGAATTTTGCCTGCGCCGCCGAGCTCATCCGGGCCGATTCGCTAGTCATGGTCAGCTTCCTCGCGCGCCGGTCCCATTATAGCGGGCAGCGCGGATATTTCATTATGCCTGCGGTCTTGTATAAAACGCTCCTTCCGAGGGGTCCGCTACAGGAAGCTCATGTCCGCCGCAGCGAAACGTCTGGAGTTGTGCCGCACCGCCGATGTCGCGCCCGGTACGGCGCTCAAAGTCGAGATCGAGGATTTGGCGTTCGCCGTGTTCAACGTCGACGGCGAGTTCTTCGTCACCGACGATCACTGCACCCATGGGCCGGGGTCGCTGTCGGAAGGCTATATCGAGGGTGAAGTCGTCGAATGCAATTTCCACAATGGGCAGTTCAATATCCGCACCGGCGAGGTTGTGTCGCCGCCCTGCATGGTGCCAGTCAAAACCTATCCAGCCACTGTCGTCGACGACAGGGTGATCATCGAGGTGTGAAAGGCGCAATTGGGCCGTGGCCCATCTGCCGGACAGTCGAAAGTGAATTTTAGTTGACGAACCGCGCAGGCCCGGCTTGTTTCATATCAACAGTCTTTGCCAATTAATTTTTGTGGAGGATCGCACGATGCCGAGAGCTAAACCGCCGTTCCGCGCCGATGTGGTCGGCAGCATTTTGCGCACCGCGCCGTTGAAGGAAGCGCGCGCGAAGCGGGAAAAGGGCGAGATCGGCGCGGCGCAACTTGCGGAAGTCGAAGACCGCGAGATCGAGAAGATCATCAAGAAGCAGGAGGACGTCGGGCTCAAACTCGCGACCGACGGCGAATTCCGCCGCTCATGGTGGCATTTCGATTTCTACGGCAGTCTCGACGGCGTGGAAATCTATGAGCTCGATCACGGCATCCAATTCCATGGCGTGCAGACCAAAGCGCAAAGCATTCGCATCAAGGGCAAGCTCGGTTTCTCCAATCATCCGATGCTGGAGCATTTCAAGTTCCTCAAAGCGCACGCCCGCGTCGCGCCGAAAATGTGCATCCCGAGTCCGGCGACGCTGCACTTCCGCCTCGAGCCGAACGCCGTCACCACCAAGGACTATGCCGACCGCAATGCGATCTTTGACGATCTGGCGAAAACATACCGGCAGGCCATCCGTGGCTTCTACGACGCCGGCTGCCGCTACCTGCAATTCGACGACACCGCCTGGGCTTATCTCTGCTCGCAGGCGGAGCTGAAGAAGGCCCGCGATCGCGGCTTGGACGCCGATCGGCTGCAGCAGGATTATGCCCGCGTCATCAATGCGGTGCTCGAAGGCAAGCCCGCCGACATGGTGATCACGACGCATATCTGCCGCGGCAACTTCCGCTCGACCTGGATTTCCGAAGGCGGCTACGAGCCGGTCGCCGAAACGCTGCTCGGCAAGCTGAATTACGACGGCTACTTCCTTGAATACGACACTGCACGCGCCGGCGGCTTCGAGCCGCTGCGCTTTCTGCCCAAGGGCAATAAGATTGTCGTGCTCGGTCTCGTCACCACCAAGTCCGGCAAGCTCGAACAGAAGGACGACATCAAGCGCCGCATCGAGGAGGCAACGAAATTTGCCGCGATCGATCAGCTCTGCCTGTCGCCGCAATGCGGCTTCGCTTCGACCGAGGAAGGCAACGTGCTGGCCGAAGAAGAGCAATGGGCGAAGCTGCGGATGGTCGTGGAAGTGGCGGATGAGGTGTGGGGCTAGCTTGATCGCTAGTTGCATCGGGCGATCGGCTTCGTCGCACCGAGCCGCTTATGCATATGCAACATGAAGGCCATGGCAAACAGCGGCGTCGCCAAGTTCACGATGGGGATCGACACGAAAGCGGCAATGAACAGGCCGCCGATATAGACGGTCAGGGCATTGCGCTTGCGCAGCGCCTTGGCATCCACCGGCGGCCGGAAGCGCATGGCGGCCAGCTCGAAATATTCGCGTCCGAGAATATACGCGGTGGCGAGGAAGAAGATCACGGCGCCGAAGCCGGCGAACAACAAGAGCGGCGCTGCGCACAGATAGATCACCACAGCCAGCAGCGCCGTCTTGATGCCCTCCCAGAGTGAGAGCCACAGCGGCATCGCCCTGCCCGGAGCATCGGCCGGATAGTGCTCGCGCTCGACTTCGTCGGCGATCCGGTCGGCGAAGAAACTTCCGACGATGGCCGTCACCGCCGGCATCAGCATGACGCTGCCGGCGACGATGCCGAAACTCGCTGCAATCGAAAGCAGCCACGCAATCACGCTCGCCGGCGCGTGCGCCTGCGGCCCAAACGTCGTCTCGACCGAGGTGCTCCCCGCGCCGATCAAATGGACGATCAGCCGTTCCAACACGGCGCCGACGGCGACGATGAGCACAAGCGCGAGTCCGATCGATTTACACAACACCGCGCGCAGCGGCGGCGAAAACATCTGGATGATCGCTTGGACCGCGTCGTTGAGCATAGTTCCCTCTACCAAGCGGCACAGGTAACGACGCGGATCGAGAAGAACAAGGGACGTTCAGACGGCCAGCACTTCCGAATCGGTGTCCGCCGACGCGATTTGCGGAGCCAGCGGAATCTGCGCCTGTTCGAGCGAGCAGGACAAATCGGCCCATTGCAGCGACTTGTAGTCGAAGCCGCGCGCGATGGTCGGTTTGACCACGTTGAAATAGGGTGAAATGTCGAAGTCGCGCGGGCAATACAGCGAGGAATGGCGGATTTCCAGAATCTCCTCGCGCGCCTGCCGGCTGCTGGTGAGCTTGATCTTGGGCAGGATCGGATAGCGCACGGTACGAAATGCATCCGCGATCAAGGCCGAACAGATGAGGCGGGTCGGATCGCCGGAGCCGAGCGCGAGCATCCGCCGGCGCCAGCGATGCGGCACCGGCAGCGGAAAGAGATACCGCAACAGGTCGATGATGTTTTTCAGATCATAGGCAAAGCCAATGCGCTCGACGGCGTAGGCACAGACCATCGCGCAATCCGGTTCGGTCAATCCGACTGGCCGGCAAATCCGGGTGTGGAACTTGGTGTATTTCGACAGCGACGCCGAAACGACGCCTTCGCCGATATTGGCCTCGATCAGCACATGCGGCTCGCCGTCCGCAGCGGTGCGGCCCTCGAGCGGTCCGACATAGAGCGCCGCATGCGACCAGGTCGATTGCGTCAGGTATTTGATGACGCCGGCGATGTGGTTGTTACCCTCGATCAGAAGCACGTCGCCGGGCTGCAGCGATTGACGCAAGGAATCGGGATCGCTCGGCGTGAACGGCTCATAGCCGCGCACCGGCTTCTGCAAGTGGTGGACGATCAGTCGCCCAATGCCATCGAGCATTTTGCTCATTGGTGTCCTGGGGCCTCCCGGCCGATCCCGCGGTTTCGCCGCGTCTTTTATTTAAATGTATTTTCGCTCATGTGTTTTACCCCACGTCTCTTGCAACTTCGTTCACAAGACCGCCTGCGGTGTTGACCGACGCTTAAGCATGGCGTTTGCCCGGCACGCGGTGTTCGTGCAATCTGTGCTTGACCGCAAGCAATTGGAAACCATGCCGCGCAAACCATGCTGCAAGTGAGCCGACGTTCGTTCCTTACCGCCTCGGCCGCGCTTGCTGTGCGCCCCGCGCTCGCGGCGACTGCATCTTCCGGTCCGATCGAGGTCGTCATTGTCGGGGCGGGCGCGGCCGGGATCGCCGCCGCGCGAAAGCTCGCAGCCGCCGGCCGGCGCTACGTCTTGATCGAGGCCAGCGATCATGTCGGCGGGCGTTGCGTCACCGACACGAAAACCTTCGGCGTGCCATACGATCGCGGCGCACATTGGATCTACCTGCCCGACTCAAACCCGGTGACGAGGCTCGCGCCGCGCCGCGGCATCGACGTCTATCCGGCGCCGCAGAGCCAGAAGGTGCGCATCGGCCGCCGCTTCGCGCGGGAGGGCGAGCTTGAGGATTTCCTGACCGCCCAGGTGCGCGCCACGCGCGCGATCGGCGACGCGGCGCGCAAGGCCGATATCCCGTGCGAGCAGGTGGTGCCAGCCGACCTCGGCGATTGGCGCGGAACGATCGAATTCGTGCTCGGCCCTTACAATTGCGCCAAGGATTTGGCGCAGGTGTCGTCGTTCGATTTCGCCAAAGCGGCCGAACGCAATGCCGCTGCGTTCTGCAAGCAGGGTTTCGGCGCGCTCCTCGCCACGCTGGCCCAGGGACTTTCGGTTCAGTTGTCGACGCCGGCAAAAGCCATCGACAGCAGAGGTGGTGTGACGGTCGAAACGCCCAACGGCGCGATCAACGCACGCACCGCGATCGTTACGGTTCCGACCAATGTCATCGCGTCGGGCGGGCTCAAATTCAACCCGGACCTCGGCCATCGCACCGACAGTTTCAACCGGCTGTCGCTCGGCAGCTACGACCACATCGCGCTCGAACTTGTCGGCAACCCGCTCGGCTTGGAGAGCGACGATCTGGTTTTTGAGAAATCGGCCGATACGCATACCGCAGCGATCCTGGCCAACGTCTCCGGCACCTCGCTGTGCACGATCGACGTCGCCGGCGCGTTCGGCCGCGATCTTTCGGCGCAAGGCGAGGCCGCGATGATCGACTTTGCCTCAGAGTGGCTGGCGAATCTTTACGGCGCCGAAGTGAAGAAGGCGATCGGCCGCAAGCATGCCACGCGCTGGAATGCCGAGCCCTATGCGCTCGGCGCCTGGTCCGCCGCCGCGCCGGGCAGTCAATTGGCGCGGCGTCAATTTCTGGATCCGATCACCGATAACGTCTGGTACGCCGGCGAAGCCGCGCACGAGACGTTGTGGGGGACTGTGGGCGGCGCGTGGGAATCCGGCGAGCGCGCCGCCGATGCCGTACTGCGCCAGCTCGGCCCGTTCAAACAGCAGGCGCCGGCGGCGAGCGCGCCCGCGCCGAAGCGCAAGCCGCAACGCGCGCGCGAGGAACGGCAAGAGCCTCGCCATGAGCCCAAGCAGCAATATTTCGGCGACACGCCGAGCATCATGCGCGAGGAGCGGTAATTACTCCCGCAGCACGCCGCCGGTGCGCTTGCCGACCTCGGCGACGATCTTTGCCGCCAGCGCTTCGATCTCCGCATCCGTCATGGTCTTGTCGCGCGGCTGCAGCGTCACCGCGATGGCAATCGATTTCTTGCCTGGCTCGATGCCTTTGCCTTCGTAGAGATCGAACACATTGACGCCCGTGATCAGCTTGCGGTCGGCCGAGGCCGCCGCGCGCACGATGTCGGCGGCCTTCACATTGCGTTCGACCACGAAGGCGAAGTCGCGCTCGACCGGTTGGAACTGTGAAAGATCGAGCGCGGATTTGGCGCGTTTCGCTTTCGCCTTCGGCTCGGGGATGCGCTCCAGAATGACCTCGAAGGCGACGAACGGGCCATCGGCATCGAGCGCTTCGAGCGCGCTGGGATGCAATTCGCCGAAGTGGCCGAGCACATTCTGTGGACCGATCTGGATGGTGCCGGAACGGCCGGGATGAAACCAAGCCGGCCCGCCCGGAACCACTTGCAAGGCCTGTGCGGGCGCACCGGCTGCCGTCAGCACGGTGAGCGCATCGGCTTTGGCATCGAAGGCGTCGACTTCACCGTCGCGCTTCGACCAATGCCGGCCGAAGCCGGATGGTTTCGCCAACACGCAGCGCACACCGGCAGCTGCGGTGAGCTGATCGGCCGGCTGGTCACCGCGAAACACTTGGCCGACTTCGAATAAGCCGACGTCGGGGAAGCCGCGGTCGGCATTTTTCTGCGCGGCGGCGACAAGCCCCGGAATGAGACTCGGCCGCATGTCGGACAAGTCCGCCGCGATCGGATTGGCGAGCGCAAGCTCAGGCTTGCCGCCGCCGAAAAGCTCAGCATGTTTTTTGGCGATAAAAGACCAGGTGACCGCTTCGGTGAGGTTGCGCGCGGCAAGCGCGCGTTTGGCCTTGCGCGTGCGTAGCTGGATCGGCGTGAGCACCGGCTTGCGCGGCGCATCACCGCGGGGGAATGGCGTCGACGGCACGCGATCGACGCCAAGGATGCGCACCACTTCTTCGACGATGTCGGCTTTGCCTTGCACGTCGGGCCGCCACGACGGCACCGCGACCTTTACCCGCTCGCCCTGGCCGGCGACGAAGAAGCCGAGACGCTCCAGCACGCGGCGCATTTCGGTGAGCGTCACATCGAGGCCGGCGAGGCGCTCGAGTTCGGACTGCGGAAAATCGATGACGCGCTCCGGCGCTTCGGTATTGCCGGCGACGATGACTTCGGAGGGCGTGCCGCCGCACAGATCAACCACCATACGGGCGGCTAATTCGAGGCCCGGCAGCATGAAGGCCGGATCGACGCCACGCTCGAAGCGGTAGCGGGCGTCGGAATTGATGCCGAGCTTGCGGCCGGTCTGCGCAATGTTGATCGGCTCCCACAGCGCCGATTCGATGAGCACGTCGGTGGTCGCCTCCGAGCAGCCGGTCTTGTCGCCGCCCATGATGCCGGACAGCGATTCCACGCCGTCGTCGTCGGCAATGACGCAGACCGTGTCGTCGAGCGTGTAGGTCTTGCCGTCGAGCGCCAGCAGTGTTTCGCCTTCGCGCGCACGCCGCACCGTGAGATTGCCATGCACTTTCGCGGCATCGAACACATGCAGCGGCCGGCCGCGGTCATAGGTGATGAAATTCGTGATATCGACCAGCGCATTGATCGGACGCAAGCCGATCGCGATCAGCCGCTTTTGCAGCCAATCCGGCGACGGACCGTTCTTCACGCCCCGTACCAGCCGAAGCGCGAAGGCTGGGCACAGCGACGGCGTGGCGCCGAAATCGAGCGTCACTTTCACCGGGCACGGGAACTCGCCTCTGACCGGCTTGATCGCCGCATCCTTGAACTTGCCCATGTCGGCTGCGGCAAGGTCGCGGGCGATACCATGCACGCCGGTGCCGTCGCCGCGGTTCGGCGTCAGATTGATCTCGATCACCGGATCGTCGAGGTCGGCATATTTCGCGTAGCTTTCGCCGACCGGCGCATCGTCCGGCAGATCGATGATGCCGTCGTGATCGTCGGAGATTTGCAACTCGGCTTCGGACACCAGCATGCCGCGGCTCTCGACGTCGCGGATCTTGCCGATGCCGAGTGTGATGTTCTTGCCGGGAATAAAAGCGCCAGGCGGCGCGAAGACGCCCTTCATGCCGGCGCGCGCGTTGGGCGCGCCGCACACGACCTGGATCGGATTGCCGCTGCCGATATCGACCATGCACACGCGCAAGCGGTCGGCGTTGGGATGCTGCTTGGCGTCGACGACATGCGCGATAACGAACGGCGCGAACAGTTTCACCTTGTCCTCGATGTGCTCGACCTCGAGCCCGATCATGGTCAGCTTGTCGGCAAGCCCGCCGAGCGAATGGTCGGTATCGAGATGCTCCTTGAGCCAGGCGAGGGTGAATTTCATCATGGCCGAGTCTCTCCATGCGCCGTCGGCACTGCCGTTGCGCACGCGGACAGTTCTTCCCCTCCCCCGCTTGCGGGGGAGGGCAGGGAGGGGGCCACGGCCGGGCCGACCGCCGCAGCGATCACGTCCCAAACACCTTCCCTATTCGTCATCACGTCGTGATTGCTAAATCGCAGCACGCGAAATCCTTTGGAACGCAAAAACCGGTCCCGCCGCGAATCTCGCGCCTTTCGTTTATCTTCATAGTGCTGTCCGCCATCTAGTTCGATGACGACCTTTGCCACGTGTGAAACAAAATCAACAATGTATGGGCCTATCGGGGTCTGGCGGCGAAAGCCCACGCCTTCCAATCGATGAGCGCGAACCATGCGCCATACAATTCTTTCAACCTCGGTCGAGGCTGTTCGCAATGCGCGCGCTCGCCTGCGAGTCACAGGTTTTACGTGCCACCTCGGCCTTTTCAAAACTTCAGTCACGCTACGACGAGGCCCGCAGGCCCCCTCCCTACCCTCCCCCGCAAGCGGGGGAGGGGAATTGACTACGGACTCAATCCACCCGCCAGCGTCGGCAGGTCGAGCGGGCGGAAGCCATAATGGGAAAGCCAGCGTACGTCGGCCTCGAAGAAGGCGCGCAGGTCCGACATGCCGTATTTGAGCATGGCGAGGCGGTCGATTCCCATGCCCCAGGCAAAGCCTTGATACTCATCGGGATCGAGCCCGCAATTGCGCAGCACGTTCGGATGCACCATGCCGCAGCCGAGAATCTCCATCCAATCGTCACCTTCGCCGAAGCGGATCTCGCCTTTGTCGCGGCGGCACTGGATGTCGACCTCGAGCGACGGCTCGGTGAACGGGAAGAACGACGGCCGGAACCGCATGCCGACGCGATCGACCTCGAAGAACGCCTTGAAGAATTCTTCCAGGATCCACTTCAGGTGGCCGAGATGCGAGCCTTTGTCGATGACGAGGCCTTCGACCTGATGGAACATCGGCGTGTGCGTCTGATCGCTATCGCAGCGATAGGTGCGGCCGGGAATGATGACGCGGATCGGCGGCTTTTGCGTCAGCATGGTGCGCACCTGCACCGGCGAGGTATGCGTGCGCAGGAGGAGCCGCGTGCCGTCCGGCTTCGGATTGAAGAAGAACGTGTCGTGCATCAAGCGCGCCGGATGGTCTTCCGGGAAATTGAGCTTGGTGAAATTATAATCGTCGGTCTCGATGTCGGGCCCTTCGGCGACGGCAAAGCCCATATCGGCGAAGATCGCCGTCAGTTCATCGATCACTTGCGTGATCGGATGGACGCGGCCGATCTCGGCCGGCGCCTCGCGCACCGGCAGCGTGACGTCGATGCTCTCGGTGTTGAGCCGCGCTTCAAGCGCCGCGCCCTTGAACGCCTCGCGGCGCGCCGCAAGCGCCGCGTTGACGCGGTCCTTGAGCCCATTGATCAGCGGCCCCTGATTTTTTCGCTCCTCGGGCGCGAGCGTGCCGAGCGTCTTGAGCAGCGCGGTGACCGAACCGCTCTTGCCCAATACCGCGACGCGCACCGCTTCGAGCGCGGCCTCGTCGCCGGCGCCCGCGACGTCGGCGAGGATTTCGTTCTCGAGCTGCGCAATATCGGTCATGGGCGATCAATCCGGCATGAAGGGCAGATCGGTATCGGACGGCTTGCCGCCGGCCTGCGTCAGCATGCAATGAACTTGGCCGCGATGATGGGTCTGGTGATTGAACATATGCGTGACCAGAGCCCAGCGCGGCCGCGTCCATTCACGCTTGGTCGCGCCGGAATAGTAGGTCAGATCCGCGGCAAGCCAAGCGTCATCGATCGTATCGGCCCAATCGAGAATCTTGCGGTCGAAGCCCGCGCGCTCGACTTTGAGGTTCTCCCAGTCCGGATAGAGCGTCACCGAATCCGGAATCCCGACCTGCGGCCGCGGCAAATCGGTGAACCGGCTCATCCAGCTCCGGTCGCCCCACATAAGATGGTTGAGCGTCTTCTCGATCGAACCGAAAAAAGCACCGCGCTCGCGGCAGCGCTCCTCCGCGGATAGCCGGTCGGCGACGCCGTAGAGGTTTTCATTCTGCCAGCGATTATAGCGCGCCATGCGCTGCACGTATGCGCGATCAATCATAGCGCGACCAATTTTGGGCGCGGCCGATCATGGCACGCTCACACCGCGAGCGCGGATTTGGCTTGGCCGACGATCGCCTCGAAGGCCACGGGCTCCGTGATGGCAAGGTCCGAGAGTACCTTGCGGTCGACGGTGATGCCGGCCTTGGCGAGCCCGGCGATGAAGCGGCTGTAATTGAGGCCGAACGGCCGCACCGCGGCGTTGAGCCGCTGGATCCACAAGGCGCGAAAGGTGCGCTTTTTCCGCTTGCGGTCGCGATAGGCATATTGGTTCGCCTTCTCCACCGCCTGCTTGGCGATGCGGATCGTGTTCTTGCGCCGCCCGTAATAGCCTTTCGCGGCTTTGAGCACTTTCTTGTGCTTGGCATGGGAAGTGACCCCGCGTTTGACGCGTGCCATGACTGATCTCCTTCTACGATTTGGGAACGCTAAAACAGATTTGCCGGCAGTCGACGGTCAGCCGTTCGGCAAAAAGTATTTCTTGATCTTGTCGCCGTCGGTCTTGAACAGCACGTTGGTGCCGCGCAGTTGGCGGATCTGTTTCTTGGTGCGCTTGATCATGCCGTGGCGTTTGCGTGACTGCGCATAGAGGACCTTTCCGGTCGCCGTCACCTTGAAGCGCTTTTTCGCGCCCGACTTGGTCTTGATCTTGGGCATTTTGCTCTCCTTGGCCGGGTGCCCCCTCCCTACCCTCCCCCGCATGCGGGGGAGGATATGGAGGGGGCCGCCGAAAATGCTCATAACTGAGCGATGTGTGCATGGAGCACTTCGCGCCGCCACGGCAGCCCTTAATCAGCCGGGCGGCGAGAGGGCGCGGTTATGGCAGAGGGCGCGGATGAACGCAACCCGTTGAAGGCAATCGGAAATGATTGGGCGCCGGGTGTACGCGGCGCCGGCGCCGGCGCCATCAGCACCGCTTAGCGCGGTGCCAAAACCATAACGACCTGGCGGCCTTCGAAGCGGGGTTCCTGCTCGATCTTGGCGATCTTCGCGGTGTCGCCCTTGACGCGGTCGAGCAGCTTATAGCCGAGCTCCTGGTGGGCCATTTCGCGGCCGCGGAAGCGCAATGTCACCTTGACCTTGTCGCCTTCTTCGAAAAATCGGGCGATCGAGCGCATTTTCACGTCGTAATCGTGATCGTCTATCATCGGCCGCAGCTTGATCTCCTTGATCTCGACGACCTTCTGCTTTTTGCGCGCCTCGGCGGCCTTCTTCTGGGCCTGATATTTGTATTTGCCGAAGTCGAGAATCTTGCAGACCGGCGGGACCGAATTCGGCGCGATCTCGACCAGATCGAGGCCGGCCTCCTGCGCCATGGCCAGTGCGGCGTTAATCTCGGTGATGCCCTTGTTGGCGCCGTCTTTGTCGATGAGTTGGACCTCGCGGACGCGGATCTCCTCGTTGATGCGCGGCCCCTCCTTGGCGGCGGGCTGCGGCGTTCTGACTGGGCGACGAATGGGCTTTATCTCCTTGAGTTGTTGCTACTGGGTCGTTCAAACACTGCCGACCGGCATCGCGCGATACCACGGACGTTTATCGGCGCTACTGATCGGCGAACGTGGAAGATCGGGAGTTTTTGCCTTCAAGTCAACGACAATGCGTGGTGCGTTGCATGATCCGGCATAGAGGTAATGATGTGCGTCATGATTTATGTTCCGTCACCTGACGTGCGAGCCAAAACGCTTGATGAACGATAACAGCCTGAAATTCCTGCATATTGGCGACGGAGCGATGGGGCGCGCCATCGCCGTTCGGGCGCAAAGCGGCGCCGCGCCCGGTCTGTTCTGGCTTGGCGGCTACAAGTCAGACATGAGGGGAACCAAAGCGCAGGCACTTGCGGATTGGACACAGAGCGAAGGCCGCGCCTGCGTGCGGTTCGATTATTCCGGCCACGGCGAGTCGGCAGGCGCCTTCACCGACGGCACGATCGGACGCTGGCTCGAAGACAGCCTCGCGGTATTCGATGCTTATGGCCGAGGACCGCAGATTTTGGTCGGCTCGTCGATGGGCGGCTGGCTCGCTTTGCTCCTCGTCCGCGCCTTGCAGCGCCGCGGGCAAGCAGGATCAGCCGGCGTCGCGGGCCTGGTGCTGATCGCGCCGGCGCTCGATTTCACCGAAGAGTTGATGTGGAAACGGTTCACCCCCGAGATCAAGCGTGAGCTCGAAGAGAAAGGCGTCTGGCAGCGGCCGTCGCAATATTCGACGGAGCCTTATCTCATCACCAGGCAATTGATCGAGGAAGGCCGTAACCATCTCCTTTTCGGCGGCATGATCGAATGCGGCTGTCCGGTGCGCATCCTGCAGGGCGTCGAAGATCCGGACGTGCCGTGGCAGCACGCCAAGGCCCTGGTGTCGCGGCTCGCTTGCGACGATGTGGTGCTCACTCTGGTCAAGGACGGCGATCACCGTCTGTCACGGCCCGAAGATATCGAACGCCTCATCCGCGCAGTGGCGGAATTTTAGCGATCACGCCAAGGCCTTGGCTGCGGCCTTCTCTTCGTCCGCAAACGCCACGCCGACCTGGTCGCTGGTGCGCCAGACGACGCGGCAAGCGCGGCGCGTGCGGCCGTGCTCGAACGTCAGGTCGAAACTCTCCGGCAAACCGTATGTATTTGCCAGCTTCAGGCAGGCGCCGCCGCTGGTAATGTTTTGCACCGTGCAATAAATGACCGGCGAGCGGCGCGGCACGATGATCTTGGCGTTGCGCAGCACACGCGTGCGCCGCACGTTCCTACGATCCTCGTCCTCGTCTTTAGGATCCGTCTTCATCACGGCCTGCCCGATCGCGCGCTTCGGGGTCGAACCCCCCGCACCTAGCTCATACCAAGCAAAGTGTTACGGATCGTCGAATGGTCAACCGAGTCAAAAGTTAAAGTCGGCAACCAAGCCGGCGGTTCGCAGCCGCCTGCTAACGCTTCGTTGACTGTGAAACAGGGGTGACTAATGGCGCGCCCGAAGGGATTCGAACCCCTGACCTCTGCCTTCGGAGGG